>CENQ01002514.1_pt1 | contig 13916 bp, 15 predicted proteins | sample 356171 | NCBI WGS metagenome assembly CENQ01 (sample SAMEA2619802, study PRJEB7988) | marine metagenome | biome: marine biome (ENVO:00000447); feature: surface water layer (ENVO:00002042); material: "saline water (ENVO:00002010), including plankton (ENVO:xxxxxxxx)" | depth 5 m
ATTGATTCTGCATTATGTACAATGATAGCAACGGATGCTGTTGGATCTCAAAATGTTAGACCAGTGTTCATGCCAACGACTTTTACTTCTAAAGAAAGTGAGGACGATTCAGAAAATTTATCTAAAAATTTAAATTTAGAAATAATTAAAATTCCCATTGAATTACTTAGAAAAAAAATATTATCTGAGTTGGGTTTTTTATTTAAAAATTTCTCTGAAGATATTACTGAAGAAAACATTCAATCTAGAATAAGGGGCCTTATACTTATGGCAATATCTAATAAGTATAAGTCCCTTTTAATAGCTACAGGAAATAAGTCAGAGTTATCTGTAGGATATTCAACGTTATATGGAGACATGTGTGGTGGATTTTCTTTAATTAAAGATATTTATAAAACTCAAATATTCGAACTTGTAAAATGGAGAAATGAATGTTTACCAGAAAATACAAAATTTAAAAAATTACAATTAATGCCTCATAGTATAATTACAAAAGATCCATCTGCAGAATTAAAATTTAATCAAAAAGATACTGATTCACTTCCTAGTTATCAAATTTTAGACAAAATTTTAGAATATTTGATAGATAAGAACTATAATATAAAAAAAATTAAAAAATTTGGATTTAAAGAAGTTATGATAAAAAAAGTATGGAAGATGGTCAAAAATTCAGAGTTTAAAAGATATCAAAGTGCTATAGGTCCAAAAGTTTCAAGCATGTCTTTTGATAAAGATAGACGTTTTCCAATTACTAACAAATTTTTAATATAGTATGTTAAGATTTGCACCAAGTCCTACAGGAAACCTTCACATTGGTAATGCAAGAATTGCAGTTTTAAATTATCTTTATGCAAAGAATAACCAATTAGATTTTTTTTTAAGAATTGATGATACAGACACAGAAAGATCTGAAGAAAAATTTGTAAAATCAATAATTGATGACCTAAAATGGTTGGGTATTAGTTTTTCAAAAATTGTAAGACAATCAGAAAGAAAAAAATTGTACAATGATATTTTTGAAGAATTAAAAAAAAAAAATTTAATTTATCCATGTTTTGAGACTCAAGAAGAGTTAGGCTTGAAAAGAAAGATTCAATTAAAACAAGGTAAACCTCCTATTTATGATAGATCTTCATTAAAACTTAGTAAGAAGGATATCAATGATTTAGTTTTAAGTGGAAAGTCTCCGCACTGGAGACTCAAATTAGATGATAATCCAATTTCTTGGAATGATGAAATACATGGAATGGTAAAATTTGATAATTTATCAATTTCAGATCCAGTTCTTTTTAGATCGGACGAAATGCCTCTCTTTACAATTACATCTGTAGTTGATGATGCTGATTTAAAAGTTTCACATATCTTAAGAGGAGATGATCACATTACAAATACAGCAGCACAAATTAAGCTTTTTCAGTATTTGGGTTCCAGTATCCCTACCTTTGCCCACTTTCCTTTAATGAGAACAAAATCAGGTTCTGGTCTTTCAAAAAGATTCAATTCATTTTCTTTAAAGGAAATAAAGAAAAAAAAAATTCTACCAATTATTATCATTAATTACTTAAGCAAAATTGGTTCAAGCTTATCAATTGAAAACTTTGATAATATTGAAAATTTAATATCAAATTTTAAGATAAATTTATTCTCAAAAAATTCAGTTTTATTTAATGATGAAGATTTACTTAGAATGAATTCAAAAAACCTAAAGGAGTTATCGTCAAATGAGCTCAAACAAAATTTTGGATTTAATTGTGATGAGAAATTTTGGTCCATAATTCGAGGAAATATTGAAGAATTTGATGAAATTGAAGAATGGTATAACATCATCTCAAAAGGGATTAATATTAAAGTAAAAATTGACGAAAAGTTAACCAATTTAATTATAAACAATGTTCCTGAAAAAATTGATTTGGACTCTTGGCAAATATGGACAAAAAAAATTCTTGAAAATACGGATATTAAACCGAAAGATTTATTTATTAAAATAAGAATGTTGTTAACAGGAAAAAACTTTGGACCAAGTATGAATCAATTGCTAACTTTGTTTACAAAAAATGAAATCTTAAAAAGAATTGAAAATAACAGTGAAAAATAAAACCATAAAAATATATGACAGTACTCTAAGGGATGGTGCACAAACTAAAGGTGTAAGCTTCAGCATAGATGACAAGTTAAGAATACTTGAAATTTTAACTGATATTGGAGTTGATTATGTTGAGGCCGGTTGGCCAGGAGCAAACCCAACTGATGACAAATTATTTAAAACTTTACCAAAAAAATTTAGATCAAAAGTAGTTGCCTTTGGGATGATGAGAAAGAAAGGACAAAGTGCCAATAATGATCCTGGTTTAAATGCTGTGTTGAACTCTGGTGTTCCAACAACATGTCTGGTAGGTAAAAGTTGGGATTTTCATGTCAAGTCAGCCCTAAGAGTAACAAATTCTGAAAATTTAGACATGATTTATGATTCTATAAATTATGCTTCCCAAAGATTAGATGAGGTGATGTTTGATGCTGAACACTTTTTTGATGGTTACAAATCAAACCCAAAGTATTCAATTGAAGTTATCAAAACAGCATTTGATGCTGGTGCACAATGGATTGTTTTATGTGATACAAATGGCGGGACTCTTCCATTTGAATTAAATAATATTTTTGATGACGTAAAAAAAGTAATACCACTTACAAACCTTGGAGTTCATTTTCATAATGATACAGATAACGCAACTTACAACTCAATAGAGTCTGTGAGGCTAGGAGTAAAACAAGTTCAGGGAACATTTAATGGACTTGGAGAGAGGTGTGGTAACTCAAATCTAGTAAACGTTGCTGCTAATTTAATATTAAAGATGGGCTATAATTGTAAATTGAAAAAAAAACTTAATAAAATAACTTCAATAAGCCGATTAATAGACGAAATTTTAAATAGACAATCCTTAAGAAATCTTCCATTCGTAGGAAGTGCAGCATTTGCTCATAAAGGTGGTTTACATATTTCAGCTGTAGAGAAAGATCCAAAATCCTATGAACATATAGATCCTTCATCAGTTGGAAATGAAAGATTACTAGTTGTTTCAAATCAGTCTGGAAAAAGTAATGTAGTTAACAAACTCAAAAAATTCAAAATTAATATTAAAGGTAAAGAAAAAAAAATTAGTAGTTTTTTAGAACTTGTGAAAAATCAAGAATCATTAGGTTATGCATATGATGGTGCTGAGGCAAGTTTTGAATTATTATCTAGAAGAACATTCCAAAACTTCAAAGAATTTTATAGTTTGGAAACATTTAAAGTTTCAGATGAGAAAATAAAGAACGAAAAAGGAGAGTTTACTCCTTTTTCTGAAGCAAGAGTGAAAATATTTGTTGGTAAAAAAGAATTTTATAGTGCATCAGAGGGAAACGGCCCCATACATGCTCTTGACAATGCATTAAGAAATGCCTTACTTAAATACTATCCTTCATTAAGTGATTTAAATTTGGTTGACTACAAAGTCAGAATTTTAAATCCTAAAGACGGAACAAAAGCTTTAGTAAGGGTTCGAATTGAGTCATCAAATTCTAGACATAGTTGGTCAACTATTGGAGTTTCCTATAATGTAGTTGATGCATCTTACATTGCTTTGAATGACAGTATTACATATCATTTACTAAAGTTTAAAAAGTAAAATGTGAATGAAAAAAAATTGTGAAATTGTTTTAGTTAATACTCAATTGCCTGAGAATTTGGGTTCAGTAGCTAGAGGGATGCTTAATTTCAACTTTGAAAGACTAAGAATTGTGAACCCAAAATTTGCTATGAATCATGAAAAAATTGTTCCGTTAAGTGCAGGTGCAGAAAAAGTTTTAAAAAAATCAAAAGTTTTCAATTCTTTTGCTGAGTCAATAAATGATTTAAATTATGTTGTTGGTATGACCAATAGATTCAGAGCTATAAAAAAAAAACAAATCAATCTTGAAAAAATTATTGATTTAATTGCTAACAAAAATAATTTGGTAGGGCTCGTATTTGGTCCTGAAAAATCAGGCTTAGATAATGATCATATTTCGTTGTGTGATTATGTTTTTAAAATAGATACTAACCCAAAATTTTCTTCTCTAAATCTCTCACACGCAGTTACAATTGTTTGTAATAAGATGTTCGAAATTTTACAAAAAACAAAAAAAACAGTTAACCTCAGACATAAAAAAATGGCAAAAAAAAATGATCTAATTTTGTTTTATAAAATCTTGGAAAAAAGTTTGGATGAATCAAATTTTTTTAAAGTTGAAGAAAGAAAAAAAGTAATATTTCAGAAAATTAAAAATATATTTTCTAAAACTGAATTAACTGGAGTTGAGATTAGAACATTGATTTCCATAATAAAGAGTTTAAAAAAGTAATTTGTTTAATTAGAATTGACATAATAAGATTTAAAAGTATATTTCATAGGTTATGACTAGGATATTAAAGTCTAAATATAAGATCGATAGACGTCTAAGGTGTAATTTATGGGGTCGACCAAAAAGTCCATTTAATAGAAGAGATTATCCTCCAGGTCTCAACGGTCAAAACAAAAGAAAAAAGCCATCAGATTTTGGTAACCAATTAATGGCTAAACAGAAACTTAAATGTCATTATGGTTACATAACTGAGAAACAGTTTAGAAATCTTTTTTTTAAAGCTTCGAAGTTAAAAGGTAATACCAGTGAGAATCTCATTGAACTTCTGGAGAGAAGACTAGATGCAGCTATATATAGAATGAAGTTTGTAACCACAATTTTTGCAGCAAGGCAATTTGTCAGTCACGGTCATATAAAAGTAAATGGAAAAAAAGTCACGATCCCATCTTATTCTCTAAAAGATGGTGACGTAGTCGAAGTCAAAGAAAAAAGTAAAGAGGTACCAATTGTATTAGAGGCAATCAGTTCAACAGAAAGAGATACTCCAGAATACCTGTCAGTGGACTATGATAAAATGAAGGGAACCTTCCTTAAAGGACCCAAACCAGACGAGGTTCCATATCCCGTTGTCATGGAACCAAACCTGGTTATAGAATATTATTCAAGATAAAACTATACCGCCACTTTAGAATTTTCTTCTAAAAATTTAAGTATGTTTTGAGGTGAAGACATCTCATATGGATCATCCTGACAGTTATCTTCAAAACCTTGTTCGACAAATGATCCTAAAATTTTACAATCATCCACAATAGCTGCATATCTCCAAGATCTGTAACCAAAACCAAGGTTATTTTTTTCAACAAGCATACCCATTTTCCTTGTGAATTCACCATTTCCATCAGGTATGACTTTCACTTTGTCAATTTTATGATGTTTAGCCCATGCATTCATCACAAATGAATCATTAACGGATATACAATAAATTTCATCTATACCGAGATTTTTGAAATCGTTGTATAATTTATCAAAATCAGGTAATTGATATGTAGAGCACGTAGGTGTGAAAGCACCAGGAAGAGAAAATAATATTACTTTTTTATTTTCAAACAACTCGGCAGTTGATTTTATTTCCCATTTAAAAGGATTATCACCACTAATTGAGTCGTCTCTAACACGAACATTAAAGTTTACATTAGGAATTGTTTTAATCATATTTTCACCTATTTAGAATTGTTCTAATTAATATTTAGAATAGTTCTAATCTAAAAAAAAACATTTGTCTACATATAATTAATAATTTTATAATAAATTATGAATATTTCAGCATTGATAATAGCCAGGAATGAGGAAAGAATTATAGAAGATACTTTAAAGTCCCTTTCTTTTGTGGATGAAATAGTTGTTGTTTTAGATAGATCAATTGATGGTACCCAAAAGATATGTAAAAAATATACTACTAAAATCTTTTGCGGTTCCTGGGTGTGTGAAGGACAAAGAAGAAATTATGGTATAAGAAAGTGTTCATCAGAATGGGTTCTTGAAATTGATGCTGATGAAATTATTTCAAAGTCCCTCAAAAGAGAAATATTAAAAAAAAAAAATTATGAGAATTTTGATTATTTTTATATTAAGCTATTAAATTTTGTTGGATCTCAGCCTATAAAGTTTGGTTGGATGGCGTGTATGGCCCCAGATGGAAAATTTTGTTTTTTTAAAAAAAAGTCCAAAAAATGGAATAAAGGGCTCGTTCATCCAGGTTACTCGATGAATGGTAAAAAAGGTCCGGTATTCGAAAATTATATAGTCCATAGAATGTCAAACAATATTTCAGACTTGGTCTCAAGGTTTAATAGAAATACATCTTTGCATTCTTTGGAATTAAGAAATCAAAAGCACTTAAAAAAAATTTCTTTAAGAAAGGTTATTTCTCGGTTTATTAAAAGTTTTTTCTCACGAAAAGGCTATAAAGGTAGGGAAATAGGGTTTTTAATAGCAATACTTAATTCAATTTACCCATTAGTTGCTTTGATAAAATCTAGGGAATAATTATTGTGCTTGATCTGTAATTTTGTAAGGTAAATTATTTTTTTCTAAAAGTTTTATGATTTCCCCAGTTTCTGCCATTTCTCTTAAAATATCACACCCACCTACAAATTCTTTTTTTATGTAAATTTGAGGAATTGTTGGCCAATCGGAAAACTCTTTAATACCCTCTCTGATCTCATTATCTTCTAAAACGTTAATGCTGGAAAACTTTACCCCAAAATAATTAAGTATTCCAATTACATTTGCTGAGAATCCACATTGAGGAAAGTCTGGGGTACCTTTCATGAAAAGTACTACATCGTCACTACTAATTAAGTCTGAAATTTTTTTTTTTAGATCTGCCATTTTTCTCCTTTGTTATTGTTCTTTTGTTGTTAGCATTAAGGCATGAAGTGTTGTACCCATATGGTGACCGATTGCGTCATAAACTATTTTGTGTTGTTGAACTTTTGATAAACCTTTAAACTTCTTTGATTCTATAGTTGCGTGATAATGATCCTTATCACCTCTTAAATCTTCAATATGAATTTTTGCATCTGGTAATTTCTTTTTTATCATTTCTACGATATCCTCCGACGATAATTTCATTTAATAAAACCCTTAAACCAACTAGAATTTAATTTTAAAAGAGCATCAACTGAGATACTAAACAAGTTTTTAAAGTTTAAAAAATCTCCAGTAACAAAACCAATTCTCTCATTTTCTATATTATTTTTTTTTGCTAAAGTTTCAAATTCTTTTTTTTTGTTAATAATTAATAAATATCTGGATTGATCTTCCCCAAAAAGAAATTTTTCGGGATTCTTTTTTTTTAAGGTTATCTCTATTCCTTTTTTATTGGCTATACATAACTCAGCTAGGGCTAAAGCTATTCCTCCTTCTGAAATATCATGACATCCAATAAGTAATTCTGTCTTTTGCGCTAAAAATTTTACAAAGTTCCCGTTTTTTTTTTCTTCTTTGAAATCAACTTTTGGAGGGCTACCACCAAAAATTTTTAAATGTTCATAAAATAATGAAGACTCAAGATGTCCCTTTGTTTTACCAATTAAATATATAGATGAGTCATCATCCATTTTGAAACCTGTTGCATATTTTAATTTTTTAATAAGTCCTACACCACCAATTACCGGTGTTGGAAAAATGGATTTTCCATTAGTTTCGTTATATAAAGAAACATTTCCTGAAACAACAGGATAATCTAACTCAATACACGCTTTTTTAATCCCACTTATAGCTTCTTTAATTTCATACATAATTTCTTTTTTTTCAGGATTTCCAAAATTTAAATTGTCTGTAATAGCAACTGGTTCGGCTCCAGTTGAAATTAAATTCCTCCAGGATTCTGCAACTGCTATTTCAGCCCCACGTCTAGGGTCGGATTTACAGTAAATGGGGTTACAATCACTTGTTACACTTATTGCTTTGTTCGTTTTATGAATTCTTATCACTGCAGCATCGGCCTTTTCAGAGGAAAAAATAGTATCTCCCATTACAGACGAATCATATTGGTTAAAAATCCAACTTTTTGAAGAATGATTTGGACCAGATAAAATTTTCTTAAGAACTTTTTCTAAATTAATTTTTGAGGTTGATTTTTTTTTTAGATAATTTTTTCTTTTCTTTGGTTTAATTGATGGACGATCATATTCTGGAGATAAATCAGCTAATGGTTTAATTGGTAATGCCCCTACTAATTTATTATTATAAAACAATTCCATTTTACCACTATCTGTTAATTTACCAATTTCAACTGCATCTAATCCCCACTTCTGAAAAATATCGTAAGTAATTTTTTTTTTTTCTGGTTTGATTATCATCAGCATTCTTTCCTGAGTTTCAGATAACATCATTTCATACGGTGTCATTTCTGTTTCTCTACAAGGAACTTTATCTAGCAAAAGTTTAACCCCACAATTACCTTTAGAAGCCATTTCAAAAGATGAGGACGTAAGTCCTGCAGCCCCCATATCCTGTATGGCTACAATTACGTCTTCATTCATCAGTTCCAGACAAGACTCTAAAAGTAATTTTTCAATAAATGGATCACCAACTTGAACCTGTGGTCTCTGGTTTTCCGATTCGTCACTAAACTCTGCAGAGGCCATTGTTGCACCATGAATTCCATCCCGTCCAGTTTTTGAGCCAACATAAATAATAGGATTACCAATTCCTTTAGCTGTAGAATAGAAAATTCTATTTTTTTTTACTAATCCAACACTCATTGCATTAACCAAAATATTGTTATTATAATTTTCATGAAAGAAACACTCACCCCCAACAGTAGGGATTCCTACACAATTACCATAGTCTCCTATTCCCTTAACCACACCTCTCAATAAGTTTTTTGTTTTTTCATGTTTGGGATCCCCAAATCTTAACGAATTTAAATTAGCTATAGGTCTTGCCCCCATTGTGAAAACGTCTCTCATAATACCACCAACTCCTGTTGCAGCTCCTTGATAGGGTTCTATAAAAGATGGATGGTTATGACTTTCCATTTTAAAAACAATTGCATCATTGTCATCGATATCAATTATTCCTGCATTTTCTCCTGGACCACAAATAACCTTTTTTCCGGTCGTCGGTAAAGTTTTTAGCCACTTTTTTGTTGATTTGTATGAACAATGCTCACTCCACATTACTGAGAAAATACCTAGCTCAAGCAGATTCGGTTCTCTTCCCATTATTGCAAGAATCATATTATATTCCTCTGAATTTATGTTATGATCTTTAAGAATTTTTTTGGTAATTTCTTTTTTCAAATTAAATCCTTTAAATTTTTGAAAAATTTTATTCCATCTATCCCATTATGAAAATTTTCAATCGCTCTTTCTGGATGAGGCATTAACCCGATAACATTTTTTTTTTTATTTGATATACCTGCAATATTGTTTACTGATCCGTTTGGATTATACTTTTCGGTCACTTCACCAAAATCTGATGAGTATTTAAAAATAATCTGATCGTTATCTTCAATTTTTTTTAATTTGTCCGGTTTAATAAAGTAATTTCCTTGTGAATGTGCAATAGGTAAACTAATTATCTCAGATAATTTATAGTTTTTCGTAAATATAGTTTTATTATTGACGACTTTTAAATTAACTTTTTCACATTTAAAAAGCTGATTTGAATTTTTTATTAGAGCACCTTCAAGAAGTCCACATTCAGTCAGGATTTGAAAACCATTACATATTCCAATAATTGGAACTCCTTTCTTACTAAATCTAATTACTTCTCTTATTGCTGGTGACTTTGTTGCAATAATGCCAGCCCTTAAATAATCTCCAAAAGAAAATCCGCCAGGAATTAGTATCATATCAGTTGATTTAATATGTGAGCAATTATGCCATATGAATTCTGGTTTGGTTCCTAAACATTTTTCCAAGGCAACAAATAAATCTCTGTCACAGTTTGAACCAGGAAAAATGACTATTGAAATTTTTTTTTCTTTCAACACGAGGAATTATTTTTTTACAATTTTAAAATTTTCTATTATTGGATTGGCTAAAAGATCTTTGCTAATTTTCTCTATTTCACTTAAGTGATTTTTCTTGTCTTCAACCTCTATATCAAAAAATTTACCCTTTACTAAGTTTTTTACAGATTTTAATCCCATGTTTGCTATTGTTTGTTTGATTGCTTCAGCCTCTGGATCAAGAATTCCGTCCTTAAAATTTACATACACCCTAAATATCATTTTTTAAGACCTTTTTGAATTCCTTCTCTGATAAAACACCAAGTCTATAAGCCACCTCTTTATAAGCTCTATCGACATTACCCAAGTCTTGTCTAAATCTGTCTTTGTCAAGCTTTTCATTAGTTTGGAGGTCCCATAACCTACAATTATCAGGACTAATTTCATCAGCTACCATTATTGTCATTTCCTGATTTTCCCAAAACCGCCCAAACTCAAGTTTGAAATCAACTAGCCTAATTTTTTGAGAATAAAAATATCCTGTTAAAAAGTCATTGATGCGTTGAGATATTGAAATGATTGACTCTAACTCTTCATGAGAAGCCCAATCGAAAACGATTATGTGTTCTTCTGAAATTATGGGATCATTAAGCTCATCATTTTTTAAGTAAAACTCTATTATTGGTCTGGATAAAATTTTTCCTTCTTCAATTCCCAATCTCTTAACCAAGGAACCAGTGGCTATATTTCTTATAACTACTTCTATTGGAATGATTTCTAATTTATGAACTAATTGTTCTCTCATGTTTAACCTTTTTATGAAGTGATTTGGTATATTGATATCATTAAGCCTAGTCATTATTAATTCTGATATAAAATTATTTAATACTCCTTTTCCAGGAATTGTTGCTTTTTTTTTGTTATTAAAGGCTGTTGCATCATCCTTAAAATATTGAATAATAGTATTTGGTTCCTTTCCTTGATATAAGACCTTGGCTTTTCCTTCATATATTTTTTTTTTCATTTTAAGACTTTCTTATATATTCTGTCTATATTTCTGGTGTGAAATTTAAGATCGAAAATTTCTTTTAACTCTTCTTCTGAGATATGGTTTTTCACTTTCTCTTCATCTTTCAAAAGTTCTATAAATTCTTCCCCTTTTTCCCAGGAAATCATGGCAGCCTTCTGAACTATTCTGTAAGCACTCTCTCTTGTTAAACCTTTTTCAACCAGTTTTAATAAAACTCTCTGAGAATTGTATAATCCTTTTGTTTTATGTAAATTTTCTCTCATCTTTTCTTTATTAACTACTAAATTTTTTACTACATCTGTCATTCTATTAATCGCGAAATCACTCAAAATCAGAGTTTCAGGACAAATAATTCTTTCAACCGATGAATGGGAAATATCTCTTTCATGCCATAGTGAAATATTCTCTAATGAAGGTAAGACATTTCCTCTTATAATTCTAGCAATACCTGTTAAATTTTCTGTCAAAACAGGGTTTCTTTTATGGGGCATTGCAGATGAACCTTTTTGCTTTGTTGAAAAAAACTCTTCAGCCTCTCTGACTTCACTTCTTTGTAAATGTCTTATTTCTATTGATAAGTTTTCAATTGACGAAGCTAGAATTCCAAGAATTGAGAATAGGTAAGCGTGTCTATCTCTTGGAATTATCTGAGTTGAAACTTTTTCAGATTGAAGGTTCATCTTTTTTGAGACATATTCTTGAACCCTTGGATCAATATTTGCGAAAGTTCCAACAGCACCTGATATAGCGCAAACTGAAATATTTCTTTCAGCTTCTAAAAGTCTTTCATATGATCTTTTAAATTCACAATATTTACCAAGCATTTTTAAACCGAATGTAGTTGGTTCAGCAAAAATTCCGTGACTTCTGCCAATACAAAGTGTTTTTTTATGTTTAATAGAAATTTTTTTTAACTCATTAATTAATTTTTTTAACTCTGGAATAATTATTTTAAGTGATTGTTTTATCTGAATCGACAAGCATGTATCCAAAATATCTGATGATGTTACACCTTGATGAATAAACCTTGCATCATCACCAATATTTTCTGAAAGATTAGTTAAAAAAGCAATTACATCATGTTTCACCTCTTTTTCAATTTCATCAATTCTATGTTGATCAAATTTTGCCTTTTTCTTAATATTTTTGAGAGCAGAATTTGGAATTTTTCCGTATTTATTTAATGCCTCACATATCAAAATCTCAATATTAAGCCATATTTGAAATTTATTTTTGGGGTCCCAAACTTCCGTAATTTCTTTTCTAGAGTATCTTGGAATCATCTTATGTATGGTGGAAATGTATATTTTTTTTTTGAAAGTGTAAAGATTTCAAAACCATTGTTTGTAACTCCAATAGAATGCTCAAACTGAGCTGATAATGATTTGTCACATGTTACAGCTGTCCAGCCATCTGATAGTATTTTTACTTTGTAATCTCCAATATTTATCATGGGTTCTATTGTAAAAAACATACCTTCTTCTAAAGTTGGACCCTCACCAGGCTTACCGAAATGTAAAATACTTGGTTGATCATGAAAGACTTTACCCAAACCATGTCCACAAAAATCACGAACTACTGAATAATTTTTTTTTTCTGCAAAGGTCTGAATTGCATGACCTATATCTCCGGTAGTATTTCCAGGTTTTACCATCTCAATCCCTCTCATCATCGCTTCGAAGGTTGTCTCAACTAATTTTTGTGCTTTAAGTTTTACATTTCCTACGTAAAACATTCTGCTAGTATCACCATGCCAGCCATTTAATTTAGGAGTTACATCAATATTAATAATATCTCCATCAGACAAGGTTTTTTCTCCTGGAATTCCGTGACAAACTACATGATTAACTGAAGTACAAACAGATTTTGGAAATCCTTTGTAATTAAGTGGTGCTGGGATTGCGCCTCTTTCTACTTGAAAGGTGTGACAGATTTCATCTATTTCTTTAGTAGAAATTCCTGGTTTAATAAAATCTGTGATAAAATCCAAACATTCGGCTGCGAGTTGACCAGCTAGCCTCATATTTTTAAAATCATTACTATTATGTATTTTGATACTATTGGTCATAAAAAAAGATTAATGTATAGTAAAAAAAATTAAGTAAATAGTAAAAGATAAAATGAAAATAAAAAGAAAAACATCTGGAATAATAATTATAGGTAATGAGGTTTTATCTGGTAAAACATTAGATACGAACTCTAATTTTCTATGTAAAAAATTGCATGAAATTGGGATTGAATGCAAAGAGATATCTGTTGTAGAAGATATTGAAAAAATTATTGTTAAAAAAGTAAATTCTTTTAGAAAGAAATTCGATTTTGTTTTTACAACAGGAGGTATTGGTCCAACACACGACGACATTACTTCCAAATCAATTGCTGTAGCATTTAAGGATAAATTCGTTTTAAATAAATTAGCAAAAGCAAGGTTAAAAAAACACTACTCAGACGAACTTTTAACAAAAGCAAGGTTAAAAATGGCTTATCTTCCCTCTAGGGCAACTCTGATAGACAACCCTGTAAGTATTGCTCCTGGGTTTTCCTTAGACAATGTTCATGTCTTTCCAGGTGTACCAAAAATTTTTGAAATAATGCTTACGGAATTTATAAAAGGAATTGGTGAGCAAAGAAAATTTTTTAAAAAAAATATTACAACTGAAATTCCCGAGGGAATATTTGCAGAATATGTGGGCAAAGTTCAAAAAAAATATCCTGATGTTGATATTGGGAGTTATCCTTATTTCAAAAAAAAGTCGTTCGGTGTTTCTTTAATAATCAAAAGTGATAGTGAAGAATTGTTAGATACCGTATGTGATATAATTTATAAATACTTGGATAAAAAAAATGGGAAACCAAGGTTATTTTAATTTTTCAGCAATTATTCTACTCGAAAATTTATTAAGCTCTGCTTGAACTAAATCCTTAAAGTTTGATTTCATCCAGTTATTAATTTCAGATTCAAAAACCTTACTAAAACGTTGTTCAAAATTTACCCTCAACTCTTCATTATGTTTTTCTTTTACAAAGCTTAATAATCTCCAA
>CENQ01072151.1_pt1 | contig 13706 bp, 11 predicted proteins | sample 356171 | NCBI WGS metagenome assembly CENQ01 (sample SAMEA2619802, study PRJEB7988) | marine metagenome | biome: marine biome (ENVO:00000447); feature: surface water layer (ENVO:00002042); material: "saline water (ENVO:00002010), including plankton (ENVO:xxxxxxxx)" | depth 5 m
TCATGATCATTCATATCTCTTACTTCATAACTGTAATCATGCTCTGTAATAGGCACTAGATACATCATAGGTGTACCAGCCTTTAGCATAATTTCGCCTTGGTTAATATTTAAGTAAAATTGAAAGTTCAACTCTGTACTTACGGCTGGGTCTAAAATACCCATAGTATGCTCTAATTCATATGTATCTGGATAAGGAATAGGCAAGACTAAAAATTTTACGCCTGGAGGAGCAACAACATGCCAAGGACTATTCATTTTGACCACTGCATGTTTACTGTAATGTCTTTTTGGCAAGAATTTTGTTACTTCATATGGATGTGTGCCAACCGCATCTCCTCCACGTAATTCATTAAGATACTGGCTTGGTATTACATAATCAAAATCTTCTCTATCTGAAAATGCTTTAATAACAGTATCATGCCACAACGGAACCATAAATCCATATTTGTATAGTTCAAATATTCCGGGACACATTTGTATATGACTTGGTTGTAGTGTATTCTTCTTAGTTTTATAATCAGCCATACAGGTTTTCATCCATTTAGTATGAAAATCTTTTGATTGTATTATAGGAAATGCCTCTGCAACACCAGTTACTTTAGAAAAAAACTCTATTTTATTTTTCATTATGCTACCATTATGCTAAATGCAAGGTTTATCCTTTGTTTATTAGATTGATTAACTTCTACTTCGTGTGGAATCCACGCAGGCCATAATATCAAACTGTTATCTTCTGGTGGTAAAGACATAGCTCTAGTAAAAGGAGATTGTCTATTGCATTGATTAAGCACATTTGCCGGATTACTAAAATGTATAAGTCCGGTATCTTCTGCATCTAAATAGTATACAGCCGCAAAGCAATCTTTTTCATGTGTATGAAGTACATTTCCTCCTCCAGGATCGTTAACATTTGTCCAATAATTGATATTAATTCTTTTTTGTGTAACGTATCCTTTAAAAAATTCATCCATTTCAAAATAATATTCAGCGGCCCGCATTGTAAGTTCTTGTGTTGCTTTCATTAGCCAGTCTATATTTTGGTAATTAGCGTTAGACCTCCAGCAATTTGGATTATTTTCTGTTAGTGCTGTACCTTCGGTATTTTTAGTTTCTAATATTTGTCTTCGTAAATCATCTATTTGATCTTTAGTACCTATATTTTTACGTAAAAATAAATCCGAGTGAAATAAACTTAATCTACTGTCCATCCTTCATACCAATCCTTTAAATATGTATACTGATTTGGAAACTTTTTAATTACATTATCAACTCTATCAGTTTGTTGCTTTAAAAAGTCTTCTATATATTCTTCAACTTTTCCGCTGTGACCAAATGTACCTTCAAAAGTTTTATATGCTCCGCCGGCATGTAACATGCTAAACCATTGTTGTGAACTAAACATACTTTGTTTACTAAAGAACAAAAATCTTTTTAGTTCTGGAAAATATTGATTTAACATAAATTGTGCATCACTTGGTAACTCAGTTGGTGTTTTTTCTCTGATTTTTTTCCAATAAGGAGTATCTGATCTTTGACTAAAGTAATAATGGGACCAAACAAATGTCAATATTTCTACACACATTTCGTACCAACCTTGGTTTAAATTATCTGTGACTTGTTGATTCCAATTTGACCCAAAAATGTTTAGCAAATCACATAAAGATTTTACGATGCCAGTTGTAAATGTTATCCCAGTTGCTTCTAATGGTTCAACAAACCCGCCAGCTAGACCAATACCGCACACATTTTTAAGAGCAATTTCTTTGTGTGTACCACATTTCATCTGTAAATGCTTTGCTGGAGTGTCGAAATCTCCTATTGCTTCTCTTAATTCTTTTTCAGCATCTTCTGGAGAAATAAAATCACTATCATATACATAACCGTTACCTATTCGTGCATATGTAGGAATAGTCCATCTCCAACCACATGTCATTGTAGTTGCTTTTGTATAAGGATGACACTCTTCTTCTGGGTTTGTATATTGTGTAGGTATAGCTACTGCATTATTATTTAATAACCAGCCTTCTTTTTTATAATCCACAAATTCTGATCCTAGTGTTTTTTCTAGTAATTGACTTTTAAAACCTGAACAATCTAAGTATAAATCTGCAGAATATTCTTTTCCTTCTTCATCAATTAGTTTTGTTATTCCATTTTCGTCTGTTTCCGCACTAGATATTTTTGTATCTACATATTCTATTTTATCTCCTAATAGATCTTTTAGTGCAGTAATTATATCATATGCACCAAAATGCACTGCACCGTACCCGTCTAACCCTTGATTATAATTATGATCTAAAAGTTCAGTCATTTTTGGACTTTTATTTGCTTTAGCCAATCTATAAGCAGGATACCATTTAGCAAATTCTTTATACGGCTTTCCTATAAAGTAATCGCTTGTAAAGATTCCTGTAGTTGGCATATAATTGTTGACACTATCATTATCAACAAAGTAAGGATCTTCATTCCAACCAGTAAGTTCAACACCAAATTTAAAACTAGCATTACTTGGTTGCATCCATTGTTTAGGATCAAGTCCACAAGCATATAAAAATTGAGCAGTCAGTGGTTGTGTGCCTTCACCAACACCGATTGGGCCAGCACTTGCATCTTCTATAAGAGTAATTTTTGTTGGTAATCTTAGATTTGCTGTTAGATAAGAAGCTGTTAACCAACCACTAGTACCACCGCCAAAAATTATAATATTTTCTATTTTTTTATTCATTTTCGTTCCTACTATAGTATGTATAATCAAATGTTACATTAAAAGACAAAGATGATCTCTGATTTTCCGATTTGTTAGGTTCTACTTTGTGTAGAATCCAGCTAGGAAATAATAGTATATTTCCTTGTATTGCTTTAATTTTAAATAAGTTGTTATACAAAGGCGATGGATGAGGAAAGCTAACAGTATAAGGATTGCTACTTTTAAAAATAATATCTCCACAGTTTTCAGGTGCTTCATGATAGTACACACCGCTTATCATATTAGGCTGGTATCCATGCTCATGGTAGCCTATTAATTCTTTTGTTGAAAATATGTTTATCCATGATGCATCTACTTGTAAAGTATTATCAACAAAAGGTTGTTGTGTTTGTTTTAAATATTCATAGCAATGATACATTAAGCCTTTTTTAAAAATGGACATGTCAAATTTTTCAATTACATTTGTTTCCTTATTAGGTACATATGTAGTTGTTGCAGTATCATTATCAGGTTGCCATTCATTTTTAAAATCTGATTGTTCTATCGCTTTATTAATTTCCTCCCTGATTATTTCTACATGTCCAAAAGGAGATTGATATATAGGCACACTAAAGATATCATTTATACTAGTTCTCATACGTTTAACACCACAATATACAAGCCGTTCCACCAAGCACTTGCATCTTCTTGTTCATTTAAAAGTATTTTTTCATAACTTACTAGTCTATTAATAGAATTAATTCCTTGCCTTGCACCTTCTACAACACCATCCCAATTAGCATCATCAAACACTAGTAGACATTCGTCTGCAAAACATTCACCATAATGTTCAACTGCCCTTTTAGTGCTTTCTATATCATGCGGTCCATCATAAAACCACATATTGATTTTACCTTTGAATTTACTTGTATCAACTGTAAACATATCTTGGTTAATAATTTCAACTTGATTATCGCCTCGCCATTGATTTATATTTTGTTCTAAAGTAAAAAAGCTAGATCCAGGCAAAGTTGAAATATCTTTTCTTCCTGGTTGCATTTGTAATTCAAAATTATCAATACCAACAGCATTTAATTTATTATTTTCTAAAACACTACAAAAAATAGAGCCATTACCTATACCAACTTCCATATAATTTTCTATTTTTGAAGCAAAACTATTCATTAAACTTTTGACTCTTGTACTTGTTAAGCCTGGCACTTTATTTTTTACACTTGGTACGCCGGAATCTAAAAGAGATTGTGCAACATGTTTTACTAATGGCGTGTGTTCTATTTCTGATTTTACTCTAAATATATCATCACAATAATGACATTCCCAACAATCAAACTTGCAATTTTTAATTTTTTTACGCCAGGCGTTAATAGGTTTTTCTTTAAGATTATTATCTTCTAAGTAATCATTAAAATTATCAATTAATATTTCGTCATTTTTTGCATAACGTTTTATTATTTCTAGTGTTTCAAAAAGTCTACTAGGTGCTTCTCTGCCATGCATTTTAAATACATCTATACCTAACTCGTCTATAAACTCGTCCCAGTCTTCTTTCCATGGAGGTATATTTGCAGTTTTTAAATGTACACTAGGATCGTCTACGTCCCATTTTGGACAGCTCACTCTGCTAATAGGATCGTTGAAATATTGTGGAGCATAACCTTCTCTTGAATTGTTGAATTCAAAATGTTCTACCATCATAGGACAGTTTCCTAAACAGCCTTCATTTGCTAGTAAACTAATGTGAATTTCTTTTCCTAGATTTTCTTTAATCCATTCTTTAGCTGTTTTTATTCTTAGAAGAGTATCTCTATCACGCATTAAATCCCTATCTAAGTTAATATAATCAAAACCTCTTTTAGCTAAATTTACAATTTCTGCGGCAGTTCTTACATCTCTTAAAATTGTATTTTTAACGTATAATTCAGGAAATGCTTTTTTAATTTGGCCAGTACCCATCCAATGCGTGTGCGGTATTGTTGCAATTCTTATACCTTTATCGTACAAAGGTTTAAAATGTTTGATAAAGATATCTAAATTTTTCTGTGTTGGAGGTACTTTGATATTATTGAAAGTTGCACTTACTGGAATGCCTATAGTATTTTGTATGTTAAGTGCTTGATCTATGGCATAGTCATAATCTTCTTTATATACAAATACATCGCCCATAGCATCCTGCATAAAAGGAGGTATACGTGATGTAAAATAAATGTCTTTGATATAATCTTTATGTTCAAGCAGAAAGTTGCAATATGTTTTATATTGCTCAGGATTTAATTTTGGATTTAACGGTACACTAAAAATTTTTCTCATAATTCACCAGAAGTATAGTGTACTTATTATAACATTTTTTTAGTAAAAAGTAAAGTGATTTTTAGCTAGGGGGATTATCAGTTGGAACAACGAAATTAGTATCTTCCGGATTATCACCTCTTGGTGCAGGAACGCTCCAATCTACACCAAATTCCTGTATTTTATCTCTTGTTGAAGTATAAGCACACTCCCATTCAAAATAAGTAGCAAAGCACATCTGTGTTTCAGTAAGTGTATTACAAGCTTCAATTGCGGTATAAAGTTTGCCTCTAGTTACATCATCATCAACATGATTATCAGTGTGCAATTTCATGATTTTTTTCATTAAACTTACTGTATTATCTTTGTCATTTTGAGTAAGTTTATACATCTGCTTTTCATACTCGGGATCACTAAAACTAGTTGGTTCTATCAAATCAGCTACATTAGATTTGATAACCATTACTGGTACTTCATCGTCTAGTGCATTGAAAAACCTAGGTGTTTCTGCTTCATGTGTGGTAATCTCTCTGTAGCGTAGCCATTTAATAGGATTTGCTTCAATAGTAGATGGTTCTACCCAAGCTATTTCATAGTGCCATGCATCATTTTTCTTCTGAATATTAGAAGTTAACCTTGGATCATCACTTGCTATTGCTTCATACAGGATATACATTATCTAATAAGTCTCCGTCTTTTTGTTGCTCATTATTATTTATCTGTTTTGAAGTATTGTCATCAAAGTTATGTACAGTCTTTCCATTAGGTACAGGCGGTTTTTCTTCAACTAGTTTTTTATTTTCAATACCTCCTGGTTGTGCTAATGATTTCAAATCATCCCAAGTTTTATCACCTAATTTTAATTGTTCATTAGCAGTGTGTTCTAATTGTGTTTGGTAACTTTTTAGTTTTGTACTATAATTAACTGTCAACGCTAAAGTTTCTGCCTGTTGCTCCGGAGGCATCATTAAAATAGCATCCATATTTCCGCCATTAATTCTTCCGTAAAACAGCATGTCTGTTGCGGCTTGTTTTGCTAATCTGTTTGTCCAATACTCTGCTTCATATACGTCTTCTTCTTTGGTATTTAAAATATCCATATATGTACGACCGCTTCCGTCAGGTAAGTATGCTTCATCGCTTGCCATAAATTCGTTATAAAGATCTATTAGTGTTTGTCTTTCCAAATACCAATCTTGTAAACGTCTTTTACTCATGTACACATTACGTTCAGCATTCCATTTTTCAACATCATATAATCTTCTATCTAAATCATCATTTGCTTGATCACTTAGTCTTTTAAATCTATCATATTCAACTTCTAGTTTTGCAATTTCATATTCCATATTTTCAATGGATTCTTCTTTGGATTTAATCTCCATTAGATATTGACGCATTTTTGCAAATGGAGTAATCTGGGCTTGACCAACAAACCATCTTAGTTTATATCTAGGATTAGTCCATTCTTTGTTTAACGCAGTTTTAATTACTGCTTGATCTTTTTCAGGTAACATGCTTACATCAGTTTGAACCTCACTGTTATATCTTTGTGAGTTGTATTGTGTAAGTCTATCTAAATTGTTTTCCTGTGGCAAAGTTTCATCTTTTGACATATATTATCTCCTAAACTATGAAATATTTACCAAGGTTAGTCTCTCCATGACATCGTTGCTGAACTTTGTCCTGCTACACCTTTTGGTCGTGTAGACGAGCCTGTATTGATTCCGGATCTAGTTGCATAGGTAAACTTGTATGTGGTATTTACGTGTGATCCTTGATACCAGCCCAATCCATATCCCCAATCTTGCCCTGTGATTGTGTTTTCTTCACCACTATAAGATGGTTTTGAACCGATTGCATTTTGTGTAGCATCTGTAATCATGTTAGTTTCACGCCAGTTAGAGCTAGGATTACTTTCTCTACCTGCAATATGATAAGCATGTTTAAATGTAAGAGTATGCTGATGTTTATCTCCTTGTACTCTTAAACTCCTGCCTCCTTGATTTTGTCTAGTAGCAAAATTAAATCTATATCCTTCTCCTGAACCAATCCAAACTCCGTAATGTTCGTGACTAGTTCCCCAACCACCTGCATTTGGATTAGATCCTATCGAGCTTGTATTAAGTGTCTCGTTTGAAAAAGTCCATTCATATACATTACTTGTTCCGCCCATACTTGTCCAACCTTTAAAGTATTCATGTTGTAGACATGCTGGATTATTTGTGTTCCAAGGAATATTTCGACTATAACCAGTTGTAAGACTTTGCTCAGTACGCATGTTAAAAGCAATATTAGTGCTTGATGCACCACAGTGAGAACCTGAGTATCCACCTATTGTATAATTTACATCTCTACTCCAAAAACTTGCTTTGTAATTATGTCCTAATTCCTGAGTCTGTCCTGCTCCTGTTAAATCTATTGTTGTATCAGTTGCAATAGTTGTTCTGTTAGTATTGTTAAAAACCACACTACTTGCATATCCTGCATGTATATAACCTGTAGTAATAATCTGTCTTGAAAGATAAGGTAATGCTTGGCTTGTCCAAACTCCTCCAGCAACTTCTGGTAAAAAAGTTTCAGGTCTATTATCAACTGTGTTAAATCTAATACTACCAGCTGAATTTGCACCCTGTCCCGGTATGGTTAAATGACCGGTATCGTTAATTGATGTGTTTTTAAGTGTTGCCATTTAATCTCTCCATGCACATACTCCAGAACTAGAACCGCCTTTTCCTTTAGGCTGACCAGTGTTACCTAGATTTGGTCCTGTATCTGTGTAATAATACCATTTCCATGATCCGTTGTTTTGAGCTCCGTCATAGTTACCTAACATGTAACACCAGTCTTGTCCCATAGAAAAGTTTTCTTCTCCGCAGTTTCCTCTTGGCTTACCATGTGTACTAATGTTTGCTTGTCTTGTAATAAAGTTGGTTTTACGCATATTATAGCCACCATTCCATGATCCTTCGTTACCTGCCCAACCGTAATTAAGTTTACTGCATTGAGATTTTTGTTGATCATGGTTTGAAGGTTGTCCACTCCAACTTGTTTGTGTGGTCCGTGTAATCATATTATACCAACGACTGTTGTTTCCCCAATAAAATATTCCTTCATTTTCCCAACTCATACCCCATTGTCTGGTTGAACTCCAACCGCCACCAATGTTTTGAGAAATTGTTTCTGTAATAAAATTAAAATTATCTATATTAGAACTTCCCCCACCAGTGATAAAACATTCATAATGTTCTCTAAATATACCACCACTGTTAAGTCCATTCCATGATCTATTTCTTGAAGAAAATGAACTATACTGTTGTTCTGTACGCATGTTATATCCAATAATATAGTTTGAACTTACGTAATGTCCATTACCTGCACCAAACACATAAGCAATATCTCTTCCATTACCTCCCCATTGGTAATTAAATGATCTTTCAATTGAATTATCGCCTAGGTTTACTGTAACATCTGTACTTGTTTGTGTTCTGTTTACGTTATTCCATGCTACTGAGCTTTTGTAACCACCCAACATGTAAGCTGTTGTAATGATTGTTCTTTCTTTAAAAGGAATAGCCATACTTTGCCATAAGCCAGTTGCACTAAGATATTCTGCGGCTCCTGTTTCACTGTTAATACGCATTGAACCTGCACCGGCATTATCGTCTCCAGGATTTGTTCCGTACTTGACAATAACAATTCCTGAGCCACCTGTACCACCATAGTTGTTGGAATTGTAGTGTGATCCACCACCTCCACCACCACCAGTATTGGCACCACCATTACCGCCAGGTCTCTGAGCCCATGTGTTGGTTCCACCACCACCACCATTACCGCCGTTGTTATAACCTAGTCCGCCGTATGTGGTATTGACAGCTCCACCGCCACCTCCACCGATGCCGCCATCGCCACCAGTGCTTGAGTATCCTGAGCCACCTCCACCACCGCCCCAATAAAGAACAGTGCCTGTTATATTGTTTGCAACTCCTGGTCCGCCGTGTGGTCTTGGATAACTTTGGCCTTCGCCGCCAGCTCCTCCTCCACCACCTGGATACCAATATCCTGTACCCCAGGAACCATCATTTCCTTGATCTGGATAAAGACTTACACCTCTAGCTCCACCGCCGTAGCCACCGCCACCGCCACTTGCAAAACCGTTTGCTCCGCCGTTTGGACCCATTCCACCTCCAGAGGCTCCGCCTCCTGATGCACCGTTACCTGCAGGATAATTGGCATTATCATGATCCGATGCTCCACCACCGCCACCATATGCAGTAATTGTACCGCTTGATCCTGCGAATGTTGAATTAGATCCATTAGACCCTCTTGGTCCGCTTGTTCCTGATGGTGCTCCTGAGCCACCTTGCCCTACTGTAATATTAATTGTTTCTCCTGGTGTAACATCATAAGCCGCTGAATAGACAACGCCACCGCCGCCTCCACCGCCGCCCATGTCGTTACCACCACCACCGCCTCCACCAACTACTAACACTTCAACTGTGTCAATATTAGCAGGAACAGTCCATGTTGTAGCACCTACGGATGTAAAGTAAACCAAAGTAGTGTTAGTTTCACCTAATCTTTGAGCGGTAGTTCCGCTTGGTAAACTTAAATACCCTGTATCATTAATTACTGTAGAACGTAGTACTGCCATTTTCTTTCCTTAAATATTATACCTATACCTTAATAGTGTAATTGCTTGTTCAACTTCAGGATCGTCAAATCTTCTATTGTATGCCGCAAAATATTTTATCCAACCCCATGGTTGATCACCTGATGTTTGGTTATTCCCAGCATGGTGTCCACCAATAGAATGAAAACTATTATTATATCTGCCATTAGAATTATTAAAACTTGCTGTGTATAATCCGCCTGCCGCATTTTGATGATTAAAACAGTATGTAGGTTGGTCTGAATCACTCCAACGCCAAACAAATGCACCGTACGCATCAGGATATGTCCAAAGATTTCTTTGATCATAACCGTTGGTTCCAAAACCAGCACTGTTGTTGTCATACATACCCATACGCCAAGCACCACTTTCTATAATCACATGATGATCATAACTCCATCCTCTTGTAAGTGTTCTCCACTGTGATGAACTATTTAATATTCTTGTTACAACTACATATGTTGCACCACCATTGGCTACCATGTTTGGAACATCTGTACTGTTGGTTTTATATATTGCTAATCTATCATTTGTGCTAAAGTTCATTGCCTGTGAACCTGAATCAGGAACGTTAGTTCCTATTCTAAAATCATTGCCATTGCCACTTGTGTCTAGCCAATTAGTACCGCTACCAGGCCAACTGTTAGGATCATCATAACTAAGTTCTACTTGTAAACCATCTCTTGGCAATGCGCCTGCACCGTCTAGAGGTTTCCAAGCACGATTCATATAAATCTCTGCCATCTTTTCTGTAGAATTATATCTAATAGATCCGTTAGGTGGGTTTACAGGTCGTTGTGCTGTTGTACCTGAGGGTAGCGTTAATTGTTGTGAAACTGAAGTGTTCTTCAATGTTGCCATATTTTAGAACCCCTTCAAGTTTCTTACTTCTTCTTTGATTTCCTTAATTGCTTCGATGATGTATGCACTAATTTTTGTATAGTTTATTCCTTCAGGTTTTCCGTCTCTATAAGTAACTAGATTAGGTAAAACTTTATGGACTTCTTCAGCAATTAAACCTGCTTCATTTTTTGTTGAACCGTCTTTTCTATCATAGGTTACACCAACAAGTTGTGTTAATTTATCTAGTGCAGACTCAATAGGTGTAACATTTGTTTTTAATGCTATACTTGATGTTTCAGTAATATTAGCCGCACTTAAAGTACCGCCTACATATACACTTCCTGCAATACCTGCACCACCTGCTAGCCTTAGAGCTCCACTGGTTGTACTCGAACTTGCTGTAGCTTCGTCTAAATATACTTGTCCTTTTGTACCATCACTAGTACTTCTTAATACTAAATTATTACTTGCGGCTGTTCCGCCTGTAACTACACTTGAAAATAAAGAACCAGTACTTGGATTAAAACGTAACTTTGTACTAGAAGCATTAAGTGTACTTACATTTCCAGAAGTTGCACTGGAAAAATGCACATATCTAGTAGCATTAGTTGTAGTATCGTCGGAAATAGTAACACCTAGATCTGCCCAGGATAGTGTTCCACTACCGTTTGTTTGCAAAACTTGACTTGAGTCACCATCAGTTGTAGGAAGAGTGAGAGTGTAATCTGAGGACAAATCCGGAACTGAAATAGTAACTTTGTTTGAAGCATCACCGTCTTCTAATTGAAGACCACTAGCTGGTCCGCTAGTTTTAATATATCCTATTACGTTTACTAAACCTGCACCATTAGGATCTAACAATAGATTTTCATCAGTTGCTAGTGTTTTTACAGTATTAGTTGTAGTAAATAGACTTCCTAATAAAGGTGCTCCAGTTACTCGTGTTGTAATTTTTCTTGCCATTTTGCTTTCCTTATGTGGTTGCTGTAGATGTTTCTATTCCATGCACAACAATAGACACATTAGCTTGACTTGAATAAGCTACAATTTTTTTACCTGCGTCCATTACCATACCGGTTTTTTCTAAAACACCATGACCAACCAGTTCAGTGTCGTATTCAACGAACTCTGTATTTGCCGGCGAATCTGTTGCGGACATTGCTACTCTTATATTCGATGATGTCGAATTTCTATTACAAACGTTTACTGTAACTACTGCAAAATTATCAGTAGGTACTGTGTAAATTGTTGTATTAGTAGTTGCACTTAAATCCGCTACGCCTAATCTTCCTGTTGCCATTTTTACACTCTCCTATCTTAAAAAGTAATTGTAAGCTACAGGTAATCCTGTAACTCCGCCTTGGAAATTAATCCTTGCTTGAATATTTATCACTCCTCCTGCAACGTTCTGTATAACATTTGATCCTACGAAGATATCACCTGCTGTTACACTGTTAACGTTAAGAGAAGCACCACCGCCTCCAATTTGTGCCTCAATATATGCTTTGATTGCTCTCTGTGTAGGAACAATAGTATCTGAATTTGCTGTGAAGAACGGATCTGTACTAAATTCTGTAATACTTGCAGAGTTACCACCTAGTGTAACTTCTCCAAGTGTAAGTTCTTGCAATCCTGCAATATTAAATGATTCAGCATCCAATGTTGCAACACCTGTTGACTGTTCAATACTGAACAAGTCACCAACTCTAAAGTTACCATCTTGGTCTGTAGTTGTAAAGAATACTCTACCTCCATTTAGACCTTTTGTTTCTTTGGTTTGATCAGGAGCTACTGTTGGTGTTCCTGGATAATTAGTTGATGTAAATCCGCCTGTACCAATATCAAGGAAGTCGTGCCCAGTTAATCTAACTTGAGAATATCTAATTCTTATAGTAACTGGATCACCATCTGGAACTGCATCTTCGTTTGCCATTTGTGGGCTTACTTGTAGGAATGATGTGTAAGATCCATCTTGGCTACCTACAAAACTTACAGTGCCAACTAGTTTAAATACTTTGTTTGGTATACTATCAAAAACTACATTTGATCCGTCTACTGGTTTTGCACTTAATCTTCTTACAGCAATATACTGTCCATCTTGTAAAAAGTCTGCTCTACCATCACTGCCGATAGTGTTTACATCAGCTGATGCTTGTGTAAATCCTGTACCGCGTGTTACAAAGGACGGATTACCTAATACACCTTTGTTTGTTCTAACTGTAAAGTTGATGTCATTAATGTTTCCTGGATCTGTAACAGTCATTGTTGGTGCTGATCCATATCCTGATCCTGGTTCTACAATTCTAATTTTGAATATTTTTTCACTTGCAACACTAGCTCTACCTCTAGCTGTACAACCTATTACTGATTTTATAATATGGTTTTTAGAAGCACCGTTTGATATAAACACAAACTGTCCTGCTCTATCTGGATTTCCAAATGCTATTGCATTATGTCCACTTGGAGTACCAGGATCAGCTGTAACTGTGTATTGCGACCAAATTAAACCTTCTTCTGATTTACAAACTGCTGAGTTTGATGAAGTTTGAGTTGCAACAAACATTCCCTGTCCGTATGCAATTCTCTTATATGCTGTTGGTGATGCTACTGCTGGTAATGTACCAGCTGTCCAATTATCTCCGCCATCTAAACTGTAACTTAATGCATTAGAAGTTGAAGCAATAGCAATAAATCTATTGTTACCATAAGCCATGTCAACAAATGTTTCTGAAGCCGGTGCACCTGATGCACTTGACCATGTTATACCATCTGTTGAATAACATGCCGCTCCGCTTTTAATTGCAACAAATTTTCCTGCACCTCGTGTTAAATGTTCAAATCCTGCCGCAGGTAATGCTCCGCTAACAAATGTCCAGTTTGCCCCACCATCATCTGAATAACAAACATCGTCATCAACTTCGTTAATAACAACAAATCTTGTAAATCCTGCTCCTAGGTCTGCGAATGCTACGTATTTTTTACTTGCCGCAGTCATGCTAGGTAGTGTAGCTGTTGACCATGTAGTGCCATCTGTTGTGTAAGCAACATTGTTACTTTGAGTTGCAACAATAACCATTTGTGAAGTTCTAAATGTCGATGATCCATCGTCTAAATAACCGTCTGCACTTCTATGCCAAAATGCACTACCGCCTGGACTTGGCAATGTTTCAGCTGTCCATGTAGTACCATTTGTACTTGT
>CENQ01021547.1_pt1 | contig 13676 bp, 13 predicted proteins | sample 356171 | NCBI WGS metagenome assembly CENQ01 (sample SAMEA2619802, study PRJEB7988) | marine metagenome | biome: marine biome (ENVO:00000447); feature: surface water layer (ENVO:00002042); material: "saline water (ENVO:00002010), including plankton (ENVO:xxxxxxxx)" | depth 5 m
ATAAAAAGAATAAATATAATTCCAAACTAGTATCAAATATTATGGAAGAAAATACTCTTCCATTTAATAAATTATCCCCATCAAAATCAAATACTCGTGCTTTTATTGGTATACAAAATGGTTGTGATCATAGGTGTACTTTTTGTATTATTCCGTATGCTCGAGGAAATTCTAGATCTATTCCAAAAGTAGAAATAAAAAATCAAATCAAATCACTTGTACTTAGTGGAGTAAAGGAAATAGTTTTGACTGGTGTAGATATAACATCTTGGGGATTAGATTTTAAAAATAAAGAAAGATTGGGTGACCTGATTGAATTTATTTTGGAGTCTATTCCTTCACTTCAAAGATTGAGAATTTCTTCAATCGATAGTATCGAAATTGATCCCAAATTAATGGATTTGTTATGCCACGATAGTAGATTAATGCCCCATTTACATCTTTCTCTTCAATCGGGTGATAATATGATTTTAAAAAGAATGAAGAGAAGACACCTTAGAGAAGACTCAATTAAATTCTGCTCAACACTAAAAAAAATTAGGCCTGAAATTACATTTAGTGCTGACATAATAGCTGGTTTTCCAACTGAGACTGCAGAAATGTTCAAAAACACAATTTCAATAATTGATGAGTGTTATATTGATTGGATACACGTTTTTCCTTACTCATCACGCATAGGAACTCCAGCAAGTAAGATGCCACAAATCCCAAAAGAAGAAATTGAAAAAAGAGCTGAGATACTTAGAAAAAAAAGTACTGAAAGGTTAAAAAAACATCTAAATAAAAAAATTGGAAGTATCCAGAAGGTTTTAGTAGAAAGAAATGCAAAGGGCTTTACAGAAGATTACAGCAAAGTATCATTTATTCATGGTCCAGAAATAGGAAAGATAATTGAAATGAAAATAAAAAAGCAGTCTAACAATGAACTTTTCGGCATTCCAATAAATTAAATTATTTTCAAACAGACATACAAATATATTTCATTTCTAAGAATTCCTCTATTCCGTGTTTAGAACCTTCTCTACCTAAACCTGATTGTTTAACACCACCAAATGGAGCTAACTCAGTTGAAATTACTCCAGCATTTACTCCAACCATTCCATATTCGAGTGCTTCTGAAACTTTCCATACTCTAGATAAGTCTTTTGAATAGAAGTAGGCTGCAAGACCAAAAATAGTATCATTAGCTTGATTTATTACATCATCTTCGTCCTTAAATCTAAATAGAGGAGCAACAGGACCAAATGTTTCATTAGTAGAAACTACCATATTCTTTGTAACTTCTGTAAGGAGTGTAGGTTCAAAAAAATTCCCACCCAATTTATGACGGCTGCCTCCAGTAATTAACTTTGCACCTTTTGATAAAGCATCATTTATATGATTTTCTACTTTTAAGACTGCATCCTCAGTTATTAAGGGACCTAAAGTTACATTTTCATTAAAACCATCACCAACTTCAAATTTACTTACTGCATTAGATAACTTTTGTGCAAATTCATCATAAACCTTCTCCTGGACGTATAATCTATTTGCACATACACAAGTCTGGCCATTATTTCTGTATTTAGAAAGAATTGCTCCTTCTACAGCTGCATCCAAATCGGCATCATCAAAAACAATGAAAGGAGCATTACCACCTAATTCCATTGACATTTTTAAGACTTGAGAAGAACCTTGCTTAAGAAGAATTTTTCCAACTTCTGTTGATCCAGTAAATGTAAGCTTTCGAACTTTAGAATTAGAACAGAATTCTTCGCCAATAATTTGTGACTTATTAGAAGTAATAATGGACAAAACACCTTTTGGTATTCCAGCTCTTTCTGCAATTACAGCAATAGCTAAGGCTGATAAAGGTGTGTCTTCAGCTGGTTTGGCAACAAAAGAACAACCTGCTGCAAGAGCAGGTCCTAATTTTCTAGTAATCATAGCGTTAGGAAAATTCCAAGGTGTAATCGAAGTTACTACACCAATTGGCTGTTTGATTACTAATATTTTCTTATCAGCTTGATAACCAGGAATTGTTTCACCATAAATTCTTTTGGCTTCTTCAGCAAAAAATTCAATAAAACTAGCACCATAAGCAATTTCACCTTTGGCCTCAGCTAATGGCTTACCCATTTCTGCAGTAATAATCATTGCTAGATCATCAGCATTAACCATCATTAATTCATAAAACTTTTTTAGAATTGATGATCTTTCTTTACCTGTTTTTAAAGACCATAATTTTTGAGCATCATAGGCTAAATCAATTGCCTTCCTAGTTTCATCTAATCCTAGATCAGGTACCTTACTTATAACTTCCAAGTTGGCTGGGTTTCTTACCTCAAAAGTATCACCATTGGCGGAATTTACCCATTCACCTGCAACATATGCCTTATCCTTTAATAATGATGGATCAGAAAGCATTGATGATAGTTTTTTATTTTCTATAATTTTGTCCATATAAACCCCAATTTCAAAAGAAATTTCTTACATGTTAAGATATAAAAGTGTTCTCAAAATGGCAAGTTCTTAAGAGATAATTTTATACATCTATTTATTGTTTTGTCTTATAGCCTCAGACACTGCAATAGAAGCTGCCGTAGTGACATTTAAGCACCTTGTATGAGATAATATCGGAATCCTAATATTAAATGGCACTGATTCCCTAACATAATTAGGAACTCCCTTACTTTCACTTCCAACAATTAATATGTCATTTGATTTAAATTTAAAATCCCAAATAGTTTCTGGTGATTTTACGGTAAGAAGAATAAGTCTTCTATTATGTTGGTATTTTTTTAAAAAAGAATCAAAATCATCATGGCAATCAATTTTGGCTAAATCAATATAATCCATAGCTGTTCTCTTTAAAGCCTTTAAGGAAAAAGGAAATCCACAAGGTTCAATTAAATCTATATCAATTCCAAAACAAGCACATAATCTTATCATAGCACCAAGATTTTGAGGTATATCTGGTTCATATATTGCTAATCTTATTTCTTGTTTAAACATTCAATAAACCTGCGTCCGAAAGTCTGCTAGACTAATTAGATTTAAAGATATATATGAATTCAAAACAGTTGAAGATATATTTTTTATTATTATGTATTTTTTAAGGAGAAGATAGTGTCTGATTCTAATACAAAAGAACCATCTAGAAGAGATTTCATTTATGTAGCTACAGCTGCAGCTGGTGCTGTTACTGGGGCAGCAGCTATATGGCCATTAATTGATCAAATGAATCCCTCAGCAGATGTCCAAGCTCTGTCATCTATAGAAGTTGATGTAGCCGATGTAGAACCTGGATCTCAAATAACTGTGAAATGGCTTGGTAAGCCTGTTTTCATAAGAAGAAGGACACAAAAAGAAATTGATGAAGCAAGGAGTGTAGATATATCAACTTTACCTGACCCTTCATCTTTTAATGAGAATAAACCAGACACTGATGCTAATGATATAAACAGAACCTTAGATGAATCAGGCGAGTGGCTTGTAATGGTTGGTGTTTGCACACATCTTGGATGTGTACCTTTATCAGAAGCTGGAGATTACAATGGTTGGTTTTGTCCTTGCCATGGTTCTCATTATGATACTGCTGGTAGAATTAGGAAGGGACCGGCACCAAAGAACTTGCCCGTACCTACAGCAAAATTTATTGAAGATTTGATAATTAAACTCGGTTAAAAGGAAAAAATTATGAGTGGTATTCCTCACGATCATTATAAACCAAAGCCAGGATTTCAGACATGGATGCACAAAAGACTACCAATTTTTGGGTTGATGTATGACACATTAATGATCCCTACTCCAAAAAATCTGAATTGGATGTGGATTTGGGGTGTTGTTCTAACTTTTTGTCTTGTTTTACAAATTATTACTGGAATAGTTTTAGTAATGCATTACACACCACATGTTGATAATGCATTCAACAGTGTTGAACATATCATGAGAAATGTAAATGCTGGATGGGCAATTAGATATATTCATGCCAATGGTGCATCTTTATTTTTCATAGCAGTATATATGCATATCTTTAGAGGGTTGTATTATGGGTCATACAAAGAACCACGTGAAATTACTTGGATTCTAGGGATGCTCATATACGTGGCAATGATGGCTACAGTTTTTTTAGGATATGTCTTACCTTGGGGCCAAATGTCATTTTGGGGAGCAACTGTAATTACTAGTCTCTTTGGAGCAATTCCGGTTATTGGAGAACCATTTCAAACTTGGCTATTAGGTGGACCAGCAGTAGATAATGCAACATTAAATAGATTCTTTAGTCTTCATTACTTGTTACCTTTTGTAATATTAGGATTAGTTATCTTACACATATGGGCATTTCACACAACTGGTAACAATAATCCAACAGGTGTTGAAGTAAGAAGAACTTCAAAAGAAGATGCAGAAAAGGATACTGTTCCTTTTTGGCCATACTATGTAATAAAAGACATGTTTGCATTAGTTCTAATCTTAATAGCTTTTGTTTCAGTTGTAGCTTTTATGCCAAATTATCTGGGTCATCCTGATAATTATATTGAAGCAAATGCACTGGTGACACCCGCCCACATTGTTCCCGAATGGTACTTGTTACCCTTTTATGCTATTTTAAGAGCTTTTACAGCAGACGTTTGGGTTGTACAATTTGCTACTTTTATAACTGGAGGAATAGTTACTGCTAAGCTTTTTGGTGTAATTGCAATGTTTGGAGCAATTGTTGTGATGGCTCTTGCACCATGGCTAGATACTTCTTCAGTAAGGTCTGGAAGATACAGGCCTCAGTTCAAATGGTGGTTTGCTATTTTAGTAATTGATTTTATAGTTTTGATGTGGTGCGGTGCAATGCCTGCCGAAGAACCCTACGCAACTATCGCTTTGATAGGCTCTGCATACTGGTTTGCGTATTTTTTAATTATATTACCAATATTAGGGATTATAGAAACACCAGATAAACAGCCAGAAACTATTGAAGAAGCTGTAGAATTAGCTAAAAAAAAGAAAACTTCACAATCTCCTAATATTGATGGTAGTTCAGTTCCTGCGGAGTAATTTATGATTTATTTTTTAAAGAAGAAACACATTATGAATAAATTTATTTCTACTTTTTTAGTATGCTGTTACTTTTTCATTTTTGTTAACCCATCCTACTCTGCTGGTGAAGCAGAAAAAATAAAGGATTTTGAATTTTCTTTTGAAGGACCCTTTGGTACTTATGATAGAAATCAACTACAAAGAGGTCTTCAAGTTTATACTGAAGTATGCGCCGGTTGCCACGGAATGAAACAAGTTGCTTTTAGAACATTAGGAGACCCTGGTGGACCTGAATTAGAACCAAAACAAGTAAAAGCTTATGCAGCGCAGTATGAAATTTACGATTCTGAAACTGATGACTATAGAGATGGAAAGCCTTCAGACAAATTCCCAGTTTCAGGTGTAGAAAACGCGCCCGATTTAAGTCTTATTGCTAAAGCAAGGGCTGGATTTCATGGTCCTTATGGAACTGGTATTAATCAGTTAATAAAAGGGATGGGTGGACCAGAGTACATTGTAAATTTGTTAGCAGGTTTTACTGGTGAGGAAAAAGAGCAAGCTGGTGTAACTTTATATGAAAATAAATATTATCCAGGCAAATGGATTGGAATGGCTCAGCCTTTGTGGGGTGATGATGTAGAATACATTGACGGCACTGAAGCTACAATTGAACAACAAGCAAAAGATGTTGCCGCCTTTTTAATGTGGGCTGCTGAACCAAAGTTAAATGCTAGAAAAGAATTTGGATTTACAGCAGCATCATACTTAATTGTACTAGCTTTATTATTATATTTTACAAATAAGAAAATTTGGGCAAATGTAAAAAGAAAACAAGTTTAGTTTTTTTTATTGCTGTAATAGTAACTATAATATTATGATTATTTAATGCCTCTATTATATTGAAGAGAGTAAATCCTATGTCTATGAATAGCTTTGGTCATCTTTATCGTTTCACCACATGGGGAGAAAGTCATGGAAAAGCAATTGGTGTTACTATTGATGGTTGTCCTCCAAAAGTTGATTTAACTGAAAAAAAAATACAAAAATTTTTAGATAAAAGAAAACCCGGACAAAGTAGGTTCACTACTCAAAGAAAAGAACCCGACACCGTAGAAATCTTATCAGGAGTTTTTGAAGGGAAAACTACAGGTACTCCAATTCAGTTAATGATAAAAAATTTAGATCAAAGGTCAAAAGATTATTCAAAAATTTCTACTTCTTTCAGACCAGGCCATGCAGATATAACTTATTTCCAAAAATATGGAATTAGAGATTATAGAGGTGGTGGAAGATCGTCTGCAAGAGAAACTGCTGCAAGAGTAGCAGCTGGAGCTGTGGCTAAGATTGCATTAAAAAAAATTTTACCTAGATTAGAAATCCTAGGTTATTTAGTACAGATAGGAAATAAAAAAATTAATTGGAATCATTTTGATAAAAGACAAATTTCTAAAAATCCATTCTGGTGCCCTGACAAAGAAATAGTTGAAGAATGGTCATTATATTTAAACAAAATACGTAAGGATGGTAACTCTATTGGTGCAATAATAGAAGTAATTGCAAAAAATCTTCCGGCTGGTATTGGAGCTCCAATTTATAATAAATTAGATACTCAGATTGCTTCGGCTATGATGTCAATTAATGCGGTAAAAGGAGTTGAAATTGGAGAAGGTATGAACGCTGCAACTCTTACTGGAAATGAAAATGCTGATGAAATTAGATCTAACAGTAAAAAAAATACTATTTACAAATCAAATAAATCAGGAGGAATTTTAGGAGGTATTTCTACTGGGCAAGATATAATAACTAGATTTGCAGTAAAACCAACTTCTTCTATTCTTAAACCAAAAAATACTATTGATGAAAAATATAATAATGTACAAATTCAAACTACTGGAAGACACGATCCTTGTGTAGGTATTAGAGCTGTACCAGTGGGTGAGGCAATGCTTGCTTGCGTCTTATTAGATCAATATTTAATAAATAGAGGACAAATAGGTTAAATTATTTTCCCTTACTAGCATATAGTAAAAATTCCTTATTTCCTGATCTTCCCCGTATTGGGCTATTCTTTATTCCAATCACTTGCCATTTAATTGCTTTCATAAAATCCTTAATTTTATTAATCACTTCTTCAATATACTCATCTTTTTTTACAACACCATTTTTATTTAAACTTTTTTTAGATAATTCAAATTGTGGTTTAATTAGGCAAATCATTTTTGTTTTAGAGGGCACTGTTAACATTATTATTGGTAACGCTACCGTTAATGATATAAAAGATAAATCCACTACCAACAAATCTGGAGTGGGTATATTTAGATTGCGTATTGCTCTTATATCTGTTGAAGAAATGTCAAAAACTCTTTTATCGTTTTTTAATTTTTCATGTAATTGATCAGTTCCTACATCAATTGAACAAACTAATTTAGCACCTTTTTCTAAGCAAACCTGAGTAAATCCTCCAGTAGACGCTCCTATATCATATACAACCTTTTCTACCACATCTAATTTAAAGCTATTTATTGCAAATAATAATTTTATAGCACCACGACTTACCCATTGCTTTGAATTCTCTTCAATTACAATTTCATCATCAACTTTTACTAAATAAGAAGGTTTTGAAATAGTTTTAGAATTAACTAATACCTTTCCTTCTTTTATAAGATCGCTAGCTTTTGCTCTACTTTCTGATAAACCCAAATTAAAAACCATTGAATCTAACCTAGAACTTTTGTCAGTACTTTTTAAATTTATTTTGTTCATAAAATTAAGTTATTTCTTTTGAATGAATAAAAAGTTAAGTACTATTATGAATATAAAATTAAAAGTTAATATTTTTCAAAGGACATCAACATGGAAAAAAATTTAACTGTAGGGGACGACGAAAAGAAGGTTGTAAAAGAATGGTTTGAGGAATTAAGAAATATTATATGTGAAGAATTTGAAAAAATTGAAATGCTACAAAATTCAAATGAGCTTTGTAAAAAACCTCCAGGAAAATTCAAAAGAAAGCAAACTTTTAGAAAAAGTAAAAATGGCGAAGATGGCGGAGGTGGTATTATGTCTGTGATGAGAGATGGTCGAGTATTTGAAAAGGTTGGTGTTAATATCTCAACAGTTTATGGTACTTTAGAACCTTTAGCCCAGAAAAGTTTATCATCCAGACATAACATTCCTGGTCTTAAAGAGGATCCTCAGTTTTGGGCTTCTGGAATAAGCCTAGTTGCACATATGCAATCACCAAAAACTCCTGCAGTCCATATGAATACACGAATGTTTTGGACTAAAAGTTTGAGTTGGTTTGGAGGTGGCTCAGACTTAAATCCGATGGTGGAAAATGAAGAAGATACTAGATACTTTCATAATGAACTAAAAAAAGTGTGCGATATAGCTGATAAAGATTATTATCCCAAATTTAAAAAATGGGCAGATGAATACTTTATGATAAAGCATTGGAATGAAGCTAGAGGCGTAGGTGGTATTTTTTTTGATGATTTAAATACTGAAAATTGGGAAAATGATTTTAATTTTGTTAAAAATGTAGGGAAGGCTTTTCTTGAAGCATTTTCTAAAATTACTAAAAGTCATATGAAAAAAACTTGGTCTCCAGAAGAACGCGAATGGCAACTTATAAAAAGAGGAAGATATGCTGAATTTAATCTTGTATATGATAGAGGAACACAATTTGGCCTGCAAACAGGTCACAATCCTGAGGCAGTGTTAATGAGTATGCCACCTATAGCAAAATGGCCATAGTCTTAAGATTTTGAAAGCAATTGTTTTTTATTTAATTTGAATTCTGAGTTTATCCAAACTTTTTTTAATTTCTCTAGAATTTCTCCTAGTTTTTTACCTGAATAACCTCTTTGCAGTAAATCAATACCAGTAATAGGAAATTTTTTAACAGCTTTTGCACCTTCTATAATATCTTTGCAATTCAATTGAAATTCTATTTCAAATTTTTTTGATTTTATATAAATATCGAAGTTTTTTTTCTTTGCTATATATAATAATAATAAACTTAATCCTTTTTCTAAACCATAATTAAAACCAAGTGATTTAAAATTTTTTGGAAATACGTCAAATTTGTTATAAAAGTTTAACTTCTTAATTTCATTTTTTTTTAAACTAAGTACTCTTTCTAAATATTTTTCTTTAGGATCTAATAATATGCTCAACCTCAATATAGGATCTTTAAGTTCAAAAGTATTGAAGTAGTGTTTACCTAAAAATTCTGAAATAATTTTTTTTTCTAGCTCAACAAGATTTTCAATATTTTTCAAGGATATGTTTGTAAACAAAATATTTAATACCCCTGTTTCTTTCATAAACCTTAGTGCTAAGCAAACTCCGTCACTAGACAGTATAAGTTTAAACTCCTTCCATATTCTGTCTTTGCTTAGTTTTTTTAATAAATACTTACTTTGCTTAATCGCTGCTAGGGTTTTCAAATTTATACTTCTATTTTGGGAAGGGTATTTACTTATAAAACGAAAAAACCTTAGAATTCTGAGATGATCTTCTTCAATTCTTTTTTTTGGTTGACCTACAAATCTTACTTTCCCATTTACCAAATCAGAAAAATTACCCAAAGGGTCTAATATTTCACCCTTCATATTTAAATAGATAGCATTAAAAGTAAAATCTCTTCTCCTAGCATCATCCTCTATACTACTTGTATATTTAACGATAGCTTTTCTTCCAAAGGTTTTAATATCTTTTCTAAAACTTGTAATCTCAAATAATTTTTTGTTGAATACTACTGATAAGGTTCCGTACTCAATTCCAGTTTCAATTATTGTGCATTTAATGTTCTTAAATAATTCTTTAACTTCGTTTGGACTTATACTTATTGAAAAATCTATATTATCAAATTCTTCTTGCCAATATGAGTTTCTAACACTTCCTCCTACTACATATACGTCTGCACCTTTTGAAGTTAAAATTTTTGTTATTTTTAAAATATCTTTTTTAAACAACCAAGAAATATCAAAAGGGGCTTTGAATTTGTTAATCTTTAGATATGATTTCATCTTTTTAATTCTGATAATTTTCAACAAAGCTTTTTATAATTCTAGCAGTTGCTCCCCAGATATAATAGGGTCCATAGGGTACAGCAAAATAACCTCTATCTTCGTAACTTGAGATAAATTTATGATATCGCATACTTTTAGTGTCTAGAAAAAAGTCTAATGGAACTAAAAATAATTCTTCGACCTCATTTTTATTTATAAAAAATTTGATAGGTTTTTTGATAAATCCAACAAATGGATAGATTATAAACTGACTTATAGTTTCATGAGGAGGTAATAAGCCAAGAGTTTTTATGCTATCTTTTTTAACACCTATCTCTTCTTCCACCTCTCTAAATGCAGCATGTAGCATAGAGTTATCTTTTTTGTCTACTCTTCCACCAGGAAAAGATATCTGACCTGGATGGGAAGATAGGTTTTTTGACCTTTTGGTAAAAACAACATATAAGTTTTGCTCTAATTCTTTTAAGAGAAAAAAAACTGACGCCTTTTTATAGTATTGATGTTCGTATCTGAGTTGATCTATATACAAACAATTCAAATCTGTAGTAAATTTAATTTTTTTAAAATTAAATTTTTTATCATGGTTTGTTTTTCTAAGACAACGTTTGATTTTCTTTAAAATTGAAATATTTTTCAAATGATAACCTTAATATATTAATTAGATATTTCTTACTAATTCAGATGGACTTAATATGTATTGAGTCCCACAAAACTGACAGTCAGCTGTTACCTTACCTAAATCATTAGTCATTACTTCAATTTCTTTCATTGAATATATTGACATAGTTTGCTTGACTTTCTCTATGCTGCACCCACATCCAAAATCAAATTCTTTTTCTTCAAAAACTCTAATATCTTTTTCTCTAAAACACTGTAATAACAAATCCGAAAATGTATTTTTTAAATTATTATTTTCTGAACATAAATAGTTTTCAAAAATAGACGATATCTTATTCCATTCATCTATGTTATTAAAAATTTTTTCTTTCGCTAAATTTGATAATTCATTAATTTTATGTTTATCATTATTTGTATCATTTGATTTTTTATCCTGTGGTAAAATTTGCAACATTATACCAATACCTTTGAAAATTACCTTTTCTTTTTTGTTCAAAGTTTTTTTAATTAATACATTAAACTTCGTATCTAATTGTTCTGAGTTTTTAAAAAATTCTTCAGCTGAATTTGTAAGACTATTTTCATTCAAGCTAGAAATTCCTTTATAGGGTAAGTTACCATCACCTTGATCAAGAATCGTAGCAAAGTAGCCATTGCCTAAAAGATCTTTAAATTTTTTTGAATAAAAGTTTAGTTCTCTGTTAAATTTGGCGTAACCTCTTATTAATGAAATAGTTTCAGGTTTTTTTGGAATTATATAATCCGATGCTATTAATTTTAAATCTTTATTTCCATGAACTTGAAGAGATAGCTTGTGTTTAAGTTTAATGGAATTGGCCATTAACACATTTAAAACCATAGTTTCTCCTAATACTTTTGATATTTCATCTGGATAGCTATGCTGGAATATAATCTTATTGAGAGAGTTAGACATTTGACAGATTCTTCCCCTTATTGGTAAATCTTCAAATTGAAAAGACATAACTTTATCGTATTCTGTTTTTTTGTTATTAGTCATGACAGTTTTTAAAAATTATATTCTTGTATCTGTTATTAATTATATAAATATTAAACAAGTGAAATGAATGTTTAGAATAGGTGAATCAGTAAAAAAAGATATAAAGTATCACTACAGACCAGGTATTTATGGTATAATTATTGTTAATAACAATATCTTACTAACTGAACAAAATGAAGAAGAAATTCAACTTCCAGGAGGTGGTATAGATGAAGGAGAACATTATATTACAGCCCTAGTAAGAGAAACATTTGAAGAAACTGGGTGGAAAATACAACCAGTTAAAAGATTAGGTTTTTTTCATAGATTTGTTTACATGCCAGAATATAGTAAGTGGGCTCAAAAAGTTTGCCATATTTATATATGTAAAGGTTTATATAATCTAACATCTCCTTTGGAAAAAGGACATAAAGCTGTATTAATGAAGCCCAGAGAAGCAGTGTGTTTACTGGAAAGCCCTGGCGATCGTTTTTTTGTTAAAAATTACTTTGGATTAAAGGCTAATTTAAGGTGCTAAAAAGATCAGCTGTTGGCCAACTATCTGCAGGGAGCCCAAGCTTTATCTGGATACTTCTAACGCTTTGCCTAGTTTTTCGACCCAATATACCATCAACTTTTCCAACATCATAACCCTTTGATTGTAATATTTTTTGTAATTTTAACATCTCTTCAACAGATAGTATTTTTTCTGGTTTACTACTTAAAAATTTTTTTTGTCCGCCTAATCTAGAAGCAAGGTGAGCTGCTGTGACAGTATATATAAAACTATCGTTCCATTTTAAATATATATCATAATTTGGATATGCTAAAAACTTAGGACCCTTTAGACCTTGTGGTAACAAAAGTGTTGCCATAGTGTCATCTGATGCCATGAATTTTTTATTCCTTGAAATGATACCAAGTTTTTTCCATGAAGATACTGTTCGGTTACGTCCAAAACCAGCTTCTTGCCAAGGAAAGTTAATATCATTAATTATAACTTCTTCAATCCAAGGTTGATTAGGTTTCCAACCTAGTTCTGAAATAAGAGCTGCAGCGGTAAATATTGAATCTTCTGGACTTTTCTTAAGGTCTATAATTCCATCCTTATTACCATCTGACCCAAATCTTAAAATATCAGAAGGCAACATTTGAACTTGACCAACCTCTCCAGCCCATGCACCAGTTGTTTTTAGATCAATAACTCCGTTCGAAAATAAATGAATGGCTGCAATATATTCTTGTTGGAACATTTCAGGTCTTCTGCAATCATGTGCTAGAGTTGCTAGAGCGCTTATTGTATGGAAATTACCTTGAACTGCACCAAAATCTGTTTCCATAGCCCAAAAAGCAGTTATAACTTCTGGGGGAATCCCATATTTTGATTTTGCAACTAAAAATAGATCTCTATATTTTTCGATATTTTTTTTACCATTTTTTAATCGATAAGAATTAATTGCTTTTTTTGAAAAGTCTGTAAAACTTAACCTAAAGGTACTTTGCTTTCTATCAAAAGAAAGCACTTTTTTCGACCTTTGAGTGTTTTTTAAAACAAGAAACACATCATTTTTATCAATTCCTTGATTTATAGCGACTTTACCTATATTTCTCAAAAATGTGTTAAAATCTCCCCCACAATTTACTAAAAGTTTATCAGCAAATATGTAATTACTTTGAATAAAAATAAATACAAAAATAAAAAAAATATTTTTTAAAATAAAATAAAATTGTAACATGAAATCGATTATTTAATTTAAGTTAAGAACATCTTGCATTGAATACTCTCCTTTTTCTGCAGTCATACCCCATTTTGCAGCTTTAAGAGCCCCACGTGCAAATATCATTCTATCAGTAGCATTATGCTTTATAATAATCTGTTCACCTGGTCCCGCAAAAATTACTGAATGATTACCTACAATATCACCACCCCGTATCACAGAAAATCCAATTTTTCCTTTTTTTCTTGGTCCAATTATACCATCACGTTGAATATCTTTTAAATTATCTAACTT
>CENQ01014008.1_pt1 | contig 13638 bp, 13 predicted proteins | sample 356171 | NCBI WGS metagenome assembly CENQ01 (sample SAMEA2619802, study PRJEB7988) | marine metagenome | biome: marine biome (ENVO:00000447); feature: surface water layer (ENVO:00002042); material: "saline water (ENVO:00002010), including plankton (ENVO:xxxxxxxx)" | depth 5 m
CTTCTTAACTTTACCGAGAAACAAAAAGATCAATTTAAAACAATAGTTGACGGGTCAGCTAAATTATTTAAAGAAAAAGACTTGAGTCTTTTAGAGATTAATCCTTTAGTAGTAAAGGCCAATGGTGATCTTCTTTGTCTAGATGCAAAAATCAATGTAGATGAAAATGCTCTTTTTCGCCAAGAGGAAATTGAATTAAAAAGAGACTCAACTCAAGAAGATTCAAGAGAATATGAGGCGAAAGTAAATGATTTGAGTTATGTATCCCTAGAGGGAAATATTGGTTGCATGGTAAATGGAGCTGGTTTAGCTATGGGAACAATGGATACTATTAAGCTTTATGACGGTGAGCCTGCAAATTTTTTGGATGTGGGCGGAACGGCAACGAAAGAGAGAGTATCAAAAGCACTTGAGCTTATTCTTTCAGATAAAAAAGTAAAAGGAATATTAGTCAATATTTTTGGTGGAATAGTAAGGTGTGATTTGATAGCACAAGGAATAATTGATGCCGTGGAGGAAATAAAAGTATCCATTCCGATGGTCATAAGGCTTCAAGGAAATAAAGCAGATGAGGGCAAGAGGCTTCTTAATGAATCGGGTTTAAATATTATTGGAGAGGACTCTTTACAAGAAGCCTCAAAAAAAATCGTGAACTTAGTCAAATGAGTGTACTTATTGATAATAATACTAAGGCAATCTTTCAGGGCTTTACTGGCTCACAGGCAACTATGCATGCAGAACAATGTATAGATTACGGAACAAATATAATTGGTGGTGTAACTCCTGGAAAAGGTGGTCAAGAACATCTAAACAAACCAGTTTTTGATTCGGTAAAAGATGCATGTGCTTTTGACGAAATTGATACCTCAGTAATTTTTGTTCCAGCAAAGTTTACAAAATCTGCAATACTTGAAGCAGCTGAAAATGGTATAAATTTAATAATTTGTATCACTGAAGGAGTCCCAGTCTTAGACATGATAGAAGTTACAAATATTTTAAAAAGTTTTCCAGGAACAAGACTTGTTGGACCAAATTGTCCAGGAGTTATTTCTCCAGGAAAGTCAAAACTTGGAATAATGCCTGCTTCCATTCATAAAGAAGGAAGTGTTGGAATAGTTTCAAGATCTGGAACACTTACTTATGAAGCTGTAAAACAAACTTCAGATGTTGGTTTAGGGCAAAGTACATGCATTGGAATTGGTGGAGATCCGGTTAATGGTACTTCATTTATAGACTGTCTAAAAATGTTTGAGAATGATAATCAGACTGAATCCATAGTCATGGTTGGTGAAATCGGCGGCACAGCAGAAGAGGAAGCAGCTGAGTACATAAAATCAAATATTTCAAAACCAGTTATCTCTTACATTGCTGGAGTAACTGCTCCAAAAGGAAAAAGAATGGGCCATGCAGGAGCAATTATTTCTGGTGGAAAAGGAACTGCACAAGATAAATTTAAAGCATTAGAAAGTGCAGGAGTAAGAGTAGTTACAGACTTAAACCTCATTGGATCTAAGCTTAAAGAGCTGCTTTAATTTATTCTTTTTATATCTAAGTCGCATTGAATTTAATACAGCACTTATAATAATTCCAAAAATCATACCAATCCAAATTCCTTGCGCACCATCAGGAAATAAACCATTTGAATTGAAAGCTAAAAACATTCCTAATGGCAGTGCCACAAGCCAATATGAAATAATCATAATAACCATTGTTGCAAAAGTATCTTTGTGGCCTCTCAATGAACCTATCGCACTAAAACCTATAGCATCAGGAATCTGAAATATTGCAGCTAACATTAATAAAGTTGCAGCAATTTCAGCAACATCTATGTCTCTTGTATACAAACCTACTAAAAAACTATGAAAAAATATAATTACGAGAAAGTTGATTAAAGCAAGAAAAAAGGAAATTCGCATAGAAAAATTTGCTGCATAATTTGCCTGAAGAAGTTTCTTTTCCCCAATTAAATTACCAACTCTGACAGCAGAACAAAGTCCAAGTGATAAAGGTATCATAAATAACAATCCAACGAGGTTTATTGCAACTGTATGAGCAGCAAGAGTGTTTGCACCAAAGAAAGATATTATTAAAGCCGCACCGCTAAACATGCTTAATTCAACAAAGATTCCAAAGCTTATTGGAATTCCAAGTTTTAAAAGTTCAATATTGCTTGATATATCTGGCCAAATAAATTTGCCATACAAACTAATTTTTTTATAAGTTTTTGAAAATTTTGTTATTAAAAAAAATATTATTAGTATTATCCAGGCAACTAAAGCAGTCGCAACACCACAACCTACGCCCCCAAGATCAAAGTAAAAAATAAATAAATAATTTAATGGAATATTTAATAAAAATGCAAAAAGATTTAGAAAGAAAACTACCTTTGTTTTTGTTATCCCCTCACTATAGCCTCGAAGAGCTTGAAAAATTGTCATTGGAATAGCGCCAAAGGATATTGCTGAAAGGTAGCCTGTACTTATTTCAAGCATATCTCTTTCAGATTCAAGAAAATCGAAAATAAAACCAGAGCTTCTTAAAAAAATGAAAAAGATCACTCCAACTAGTAATGCCGTCCAAAGGAATTTTCTAGACTTAACTTTAATCAAGGCATAATCCTTTGCTCCGTAAAGTTGCGCAATAATTGGAGTTATTCCAAACATTACACCAGCTGATAAAAAAAATGCTGGATTAAAGATAGCTGCCGCAAGGCCTACTCCTGCTAAATCAGATGAGCTAGCATATCCAGCCATAATATAGTCAGTTGTTGTCATGCCATACATCACAAGCTGACTGCCCAAAATAGGAAGGCCAATTTTTAAGAAAATTTCTCCTTCTTTATTAAAATTAGTAAGATTTAGGCTGAACATTGTAAGAAGTTATTCTAGCCTATAATTTAATAAGGAGTGCTATATCAATACTGATAAAAGACCATTTTGGTTAAAGAGTTTTTTTAACTCTTTGAGCTCATTTTATATTCACTATTTTCTTAAACCAAAATTTAAAAAATTTGGAAAAGGTGTAATGATTTTAAAGCCACAATACTTAAAAACTTTTGGAAAAAACATCACAATTGGTAATTTTGCAACATTGATATGTTCCTCTGATAAAAATATAGACTTAGCGACTTGGCAAACAGATAAACTAAATGGTGAACTTCAAATAGGAAAATATGTTCTTATCTCACCAGGAACTAGTATTAGGGTAGCCAAAAAGGTCATCATTGATGATAGTGTTATGATTGCGTCGGATGTAACTATTACCGACTCTGACTGGCACGGTATTTATGATAGAACTGATTATGTTGCTAACCCGAAACCAGTAATTATCAATAAAAATGCTTGGATTGGAGAAAGATCACTAATACTCAAAGGTAGTGAAATCGGAGAAAACAGTATTATTGGCGCTGGATCTGTAGTTTCTGGTGTTGTTCCGCCTAATGTCGTGTATGCTGGTAATCCAGCTAAGAAAGTGAAAGAACTTGATAAATCAGATTTTAAATCAAGGGAACAGTTATTTTCTAAATCCTCAAGCTATCTCTCAGACATGATCAAAATTGATAAAAAAACTCTTGAGGGCAACACTTTTTTTAAGTGGCTTTTTTCAATCATATGGCCGAGAAAATGAAATTATTTGTTGATGAAAACATCGCCTACGCTAAGTTCTTCTTTGAAGATGTGCTTTTAAATCAATTTCCAAATTTTTTTGAACTAACCTTTTATAAGGATGATGAATTTGATTTAGAGAAAATAAGTGAAGATGCAGCTGTGATTATTAGATCAACTTATAAAACACATAACTTAAACGTGCCAGAATCAGTAAAATTATTAAGCTCGGTTTCTACTGGGGAGGATCATGTCGATAAGAATCATCTTGAAAAAAAGAATATTCCATACCATTTTGCAACTGGAGCAAATGCCAAAGCTGTAAGAGAATATTTTTATTCTTGTTTATCAATTCTATTAAAGGAGAAAAAATTCGATAAATCTGAAGATAAGATTTTGGTTATAGGTCTGGGAAATATTGGACATGGTATAGCTAAAACTCTAAAAAACTTTAATTTTAGTTTTGAAACATATGACCCATTTAAGGCCTCAACAATTGAGAGCCTTTCTAATCTGGAAGAATTTAAAATCATTACTTTGCATGTACCTCTAACAAAAAACCCACCACATGAAACTTACAATTTTGTTGATAAAAATTTTTTAAATGAACTCAAAAATGAATCTATCATAATTAACACTTCAAGAGGTGGAGTGCTCTCGGAATCAGACTTTTTAAAATTTGACAATTTGACAGTAATATCAGATGTGTTTTTAAACGAACCAAGTATTGATAAGAATTTTCATCAAAAAAATTTTATCTCAACACCACATATTGCTGGGCACACAAAATCTTCCAGGTTTGATATGACAAAAATGTCTTTAGAAAAGCTTATAAACTTTTTTTTCAATAAAAAGTTGAATGATTCATTAGTAAAAAAACCATACAAAAAAAAGAGCATTCATTTCTCCTTATCAGAAGTAGAGAATGATTTAAATAGATATGGGTTTCCAGTATCACTTCTTTTACAAATTTATGATCCTAGAAATGATAAGTTTGATTTAATTGATTTTGCTGATGTAAGAAATGCATATCATAACAGGTTAGGCTACGAAGATATTACTTCAAACAATGATTTAAATGTTTCAGAGTATCTTTTTGAATTAGGTATCGAGTAGTTGTTAGTAAATTAATAAAAGATTCTCCATTTAATTCAGGTAAAAATAGTACAATTAGGTAATTAAGAACAATGAAAAAAGTTAATAAAAATCTAACATCTGAAGAAATTTTTATTCTTCGTGACAAAGGAACAGAGAGACCATTCTCTGGAAAATTTGACACTTTTTTTGAGGAAGGCGTCTACAAATGCAAAAACTGTAATGCAGAACTGTTTAAATCGGATAGCAAATATGATGCTGGTTGTGGTTGGCCAAGTTTTTTTGAGGCAATTGACGAAAAATCAATATTATATAAAGAGGATAATTCTATTTTTGGAAGGCCACGCACAGAGATTCTTTGTGCTAAGTGCGAGGGGCATTTAGGGCACGTATTTGAGGATGGTCCTGTTGAAAAAACTGGTCTAAGGTATTGTGTGAATTCAATTTCTTTAGACTTTGAATCGAAGAAAAATAATTGAAAATATCAAATTTTTGGAAATCGTCAGCTAGTTTCTCTCTATTAACACTTGTTTCACGTGTATTTGGATATGTAAGAGACTTAATTTTTACAAACTATTTAGGAGCAGGCAGTATTCATGATATTTTTGTAGTAATTTTCAAAATTCCAAATGTTTTTCGAAGTTTTTTTGGTGAAGGGGCTCTTTCTCAATCACTCACGCCAAGCATAATTGAAGCTAGAGCAAAAACAAATAAATTCCTTAATCAAGTATTTACCATCTTATTTATTTCTCTTGTTTTATTTGTATTTATTGTTGAAATTTTTCCTCAATTTTTTGTTAATATTTTTGCTCCCGGATTCTCCGCTAATGATCAGAAGTTTGATGAGGCTGTTGGGTTTCTTAGGTTAGTTTTTCCATATATCTTATTAATTTCTATAGTCGCTTTTTTTGGTGCAATACAAAATTCAAAAAAACACTTTAATGTTGTTGCTGCAACTCCAATTCTTTTTAATTTATCTTTGATAGTATTTGCTGTTTTGAATAATCAATTAACTTTGCAGGTAATAGGGATATCAATTTTGTGTGCAGGGATAATCCAATTAATGTTAAATGCATTCGTCACAATGAGATTGAGCTATTTTCCGAAATTTGATTTTAATTTTGATAAAAAATTATTGAGCTCTTTTTTTTCTAGGTTATTGCCAGCCGTATTTGCTGCAGGTATTTATCAATTAAATGTTTTAGTTGATACGATTTTTGCATCTTTTCTTTCAACCGGAAGTCCAACGTGGCTTTATCTTTCAGATAGATTAATTCAGTTTCCAATGGGTTTATTTGGAGTAGCAATTGCATTAGTAGCGTTGCCTGATATGACTGAACTATATATCAAAAAAGATAGTAAGAATTTTAATAAAACTTTTTTGAGAGGTTCGCTATCAACGCTATTACTTGGTTTAGCAACAATGATTTTTTACTTATTTTTTTCAGCAGAAATAATTAGTCTTTTATTTGAAAGAGGAGAGTTTCAGGAATTTGATGTAGCTATGACCTCAGCAAGTTTAGTTGCATATGCTTACGCTCTTCCATTTTTATTAAATTCTAAATTTTTTAACAGCATTTTTTTCGCGACATCAAAAACTAAATTTGTCTTATTGTTGGGGATAGTCTCACTATTTATAAATTTACTTTTAAACTACTTATTTATATTTATATTTGGAATGGGGCATGTAGGACTAGCTTTAGCAACTACTTGCGCAGCTTTAATAGTGTGGTTGCTTTCAATTATATTTTTAATATATTTAAGGAAATCTTTAGCATGAATGTGAGTTTTAGCGCAGCAATAGGAAATTTTGATGGAGTCCATAAAGGACACAAAAAATTATTAGAAAAGGTGAAAAATGATGCTGACAAGAGTGGTTTGAAAACCAAAGTTTTAACCTTCAATCCTTATCCATTTGAGTTTTTTAAATGGCACAAAAAAAGAATTATTAATGAATTTGATAAAAAAGAAATTTTAAAAGAAATAGGCATTGACGAGATAGTATCCATTAAATTTGATGAAAAATTTAGAAACCTTAAAGCAGAAGAGTTTTTCGAACTTTATATTAAGAAAGGAAAAATTAAGTCATTAACTGTTGGTAATGATTTTAAATTTGGTAAAGATAGATCTGGTGATACAGATTTATTAAGAAATCTATGTAAGGAAAATGATATTACTTTCTCTTTATTTGAAGATTTTAAAGTAGATGGTTTGAGGGTTAGCAGCTCGATAATTAGGGAGCACTTAGAAAAAGGAAAATTTGTTGATGTAGAGAAGTGCTTGGGAAGAAAACTAAAATTCACTGGTGATGTTATTCACGGAAAAAAATTTGGTACCAGAATATCAACCCCTACAGCAAACATAGATCTTCAGAACAAAGAGTATTGCTTTAATGGTGTTTTTTTATGTTCTGTAATGGTCAATAATAAAAAATTTTTCGGCATTGCAAATTTTGGAACAAAGCCTACTTTCGATGATTTCAGACAATCGCTAGAAGTCCATATTTTTGATTTTGGAGAAAATATTTACTATCAGTCATTAACTATAGAATTTTTATGTAAAATTAGAGACCAAATAAAGTTTGAATCAACAGATGATTTGAAAAATCAGATTCACAAGGATATAGATAAAGCAAAATCTCTTATTAAAGACTATGAGTAACGAAAAAGATCAGAAATTAAATCTGCCTAAAACATCAATTCCTATGAAGGCTAACCTCAATCAACGAGAGCCTGAATTTTTAAAAGAATGGGATAAGCGGAATGTATATAAAAAAATCAGGAAAAATAAAAAAGGAAAAAAAGCTTTTCACCTTCATGATGGCCCGCCATATGCAAATGGAGAAATTCATCTTGGGCATGCCGTCAATAAGGTTTTAAAAGATATTATTATTCGTTCAAAATCTTTAGAGGGTTTTGATTCCCCCTATATTCCAGGTTGGGATTGTCATGGACTTCCTATTGAGCATCAGGTTGAAAAAAAATTAGGAAAGAAAAGAAAGGAAATAAGTAAGTCTGAATTTAGAGACTTATGTAGGGAATACGCAAAAACACAGATTAAACTTCAAGAGAAAGATTTTGTCAGATTAGGTGTATTTGGAGATTGGAAGAATAGATATGCATCACTGGATCAATCTTTTGAAGGAGAGGCTATCAACGCATTCTCAAGAATCTTTCATAATGGCCATGTTGAAAAGGGTTTCAAACCTGTCCATTGGTGTCTAGATTGCGGATCCTCTTTGGCTGAAGCTGAGGTTGATTACTTAGATAAAACATCAAGAGCTATTGATGTTAAATTTCGCATTGATGAGACTTTAGAGAAAAAATTCATAAAACAGAATAAATTGCCAGAAAATAGTAAAGTTTTTGCAGTAATTTGGACAACTACACCATGGACTATTCCAGGCAATCAAGCAGTCTGTGTAAATAAAGATATTGAATATTCTTTGGTAGAAGTTACTAAAAATGAGATTTATATAATTGCATCTGAACTTGTTAAAGCTTGTTTTGATAGATGGAGTTTGGAAGATTTTGAAATAATCAAAAAAATGAAAGGTAATGATTTAGACGGATTGCATTTCATTCACCCTCTCTACAGTAGAACATCACCATTATTATTTAGCGAACACGTTACAACTGATACTGGAACTGGATGTGTTCACTCTGCTCCTGCACATGGCCCAGAAGATTTTGAGACGTGCTCTGAGAATGGAATTGAATTAAAAAATCCAATCTCATCAAATGGTTGTTTTAAAGATGATGTCAAACATTTTGGTGGACTACATGTAAGAAAATCAGAAGAGGAAATTATCAAAAAGTTGAAAGATGCCGATTCTTTACTATGCAATGAAGATTTTCAGCATAGCTATCCGCATTGCTGGAGACATAAAACACCATTAATTTTTATGGCAACACCTCAATGGTTTATTTCAATGACTAAATCAGGACTATTGGAGGGGGCGGAACATGGGATTGATAATGTTGAATTTACTCCTGCTTGGGGGAAAGAAAGAATGCAAATAATGCTTAAAGATAGACCAGACTGGTGTATTTCAAGACAGAGAGATTGGGGAATACCAATACCATTGATTTTTGATAAAGAAACAGGAGAACCAACAAATGATATTGAAAAAGTTTTTAATAAAGCATCTGAACAAATTAAAGAAAATGGAATTGACGCATGGAAAGAATTTGACTTTGGAGAAGACAAAGAAAAGTACGAGAAGTCTAATGATATTTTCGATGTTTGGTTTGATTCCGGAATAACCCATCATTGTGTAATGAATGAGCTTTATGGTAATGATGTAAAGGCTGATTTATATCTTGAGGGGAGCGATCAACATCGCGGGTGGTTTCAGTCATCCTTGCTTACATCAGTAGCTATGAATGGAACTCCGCCATACAAAGGCGTATTAACTCATGGATTTGTAGTAGATGAAGATGGTAGAAAGATGTCAAAATCAATTGGAAATGTTGTTGGGCCTCAGGAAATAATAAATAATTCTGGCGCGGATACATTACGTTTCTGGATAGCTGCTACTGACTTCAGAGGGGAAATGGCTTTTTCAAAAGATATCTTTAACAGATCAGTAGATGGGTTCAGGAGAATAAGAAATACAATGCGTTTTATGATATCGAATCTCTATGATTATGATCAAAATGATCAAGTAACAAAAGTATTATTTCTTGATAAAGCGATAATTTCAAAAACAGCGAAATTACAAAACGAAATAAGAGAATTATATAAAGAATTTAATTTCCATCAGGTCGTATCAAAAATTGTAAATTTTTGTGTGAATGATTTAGGTTCCTTATATCTAGATATTATTAAAGATAGGCTGTATACAATGCAGCCTGAATCAGAAGGAAGAAGATCTGCTCAATATGCGCTTGCAATAGTTTTAGATTTTCTGAATAAAGCTATTAGTCCAATACTTCCATTTACAGCATATGAATTTTCCGAGAATTTATCTAATGGAAATGGAGATAAAATTTTTTACTCAGAATGGGAAGAGTATGAAAATAAACTTAATAAAGAGGAAGAAGAGGAATTTGAGCTTCTGGTACAGCTTAGGCAAAGAGCATATCAGGAAATTGAAGAGGAAAGGAAAAAGAAAGATATAAAAAATGCATTAGATTGTGATTTAGAAATTACACTGGAAAAGGAATTATTCGACAAAATATCAAAATATTCTGATGAGATGAACAAAATTCTAATATGCTCAAGTTGCTCAATTTTTCTTGGCAAATCAGAGCAAATTTTGGTAAAAAAATCTGTCAATGAAAAATGTACTCGTTGTTGGCATAAAGTAGAAGAATTAGAAAATGGAATCTGTAAGAGATGTATTAACAATATGTCAGGAGAGGGAGAGGTAAGGAGATTTTTCTAATTGAAAGATTTTTCTCTTATTGCAATACTTACTTCAATAGATATTTACCTCAAATACTTCTTTTCAACATTTACATTGAAACCTTACTCTTTTCTTCCTTTCCTTGATCTTTATATAACTGAAAATAGAGGCATTGCCCTCAGCATGCTTGATGATTTGAATGATGAGATGCAATTTGTTTTAACTTTGACAATTTTTTTTGTACTAGTTTTTTTAATTTCACAATACTTCAGAAGTGAAGGCAGATTCCAAAAATTTGCAATCATTATTATATTTGCAGGAGGTTTAGGTAATTTTTTAGAAAGAATGTATCACGGATATGTTACTGATTATCTACATTTACATATTAATAATTATTCATTATTCGTTTTTAATTTTGCTGATGCCCTTATAACATTAGGAGCTATAATCATTGTTTTTACTATAGTCAATAATAATGAAAAAAGAACTACATAAAGAGATTGTCTTAGCAAATCCAAGAGGTTTTTGTGCGGGCGTTGACAGGGCAATTGATATTGTAGAAAAATCTTTGGACAAATTTAAAGAGCCAGTATACGTAAGACATCAAGTTGTACATAACAAAAAGGTAGTTGAAGACTTGGAGAAAAAGGGCGTTAAATTTGTAAAAGAAGTTTCAGAAATTCCTGACAATGCAGTTGCAATATTTAGTGCACATGGAGTAAGTCAAAAAGTTGAGGATGAAGCCAAAAAAAGAAATTTCATGTATTTTGATGCCACTTGTCCTTTAGTGACTAAAGTTCATTTAGAAGTCCAAAAACATGCTCAAAAGGGCAGAGATATCATTTTAATTGGACATAAAGGACATCCTGAAGTAATAGGTACATTAGGCAGACACCCATCTAATTCAAATACAAAAATTTATCTTGTAGAAAATAATGATGATATTAAAAAATTAGAGATAAGTTCTCCTGAAGTTGCTTATGTAACACAAACAACACTTTCTGTAGATGAGACAAGGGAATTAATTAATTCGTTGAAAGAAAAATTTCCAGGCATTATTGGTCCGAGCGCTGATGATATTTGTTACGCAACACAAAATCGACAAGATGCAGTGAAACAATTGTCGCTTGAATGTCAGATTGTGCTTGTTATAGGATCTCAGACAAGTTCTAATTCGAATAGATTAAAAGAGTTGGCTGAAAAATGTGGTACTAAATCATTTCTAATTGACGATAAAACAGATATAGATTTAAATTCTTTAAAAGATGCTACCTCTGTTGGAATTACTGCTGGAGCCTCAGCGCCAGAGGAAATTGTTCAAGAAGTAATTTCATTTCTTGTTCCCTTAGGATTTAATACAGTAAGAAATTTGTCAGAAAATAACGAAAATATGACCTTTAAATTGCCAAAGGAATTAACATCATGAAAAAAAATGTTGCAGTTATAGGCGCAGGAGTTTTAGGAGTGAATACTGCCTATTTTTTGGCAAAGAAAAATCAAAATGTAACCGTTTTTGATACGCATAAATATGCTGGAATGGAAACAAGTTACTCTAATGGCGCACAAATAAGTGTTTGTAATTCAGAAACATGGACTCAGTGGGATAACGTAAAAAAAGGCATTCAGTGGATTTTCAAGGATGATGCACCGTTATTATTTAATCCAATGCCTAATCTGTTTAGACCTTATGACACTTATTCAAAATATATGTGGATGATTAATTTCTTCATTACTACAGCACTAGGAAAATACAAAAAAAATTCTGAGAACGCATTTGCAATATCCTTAAAATCTAGAGACCTTTATTTCAAAATTGCTGATGAAGAGGGAATTGAATTTGATCTCATGAAAAAAGGAATTATTCATTTTTATAACTCAAAGAGAGAGTTCGAAATCGCTGCTTCAAAAAAAGACTGGATTGAAGCAATGGGCTGTGAATGGGAAATAGTTGATCGTGACCAAATCTTTGAAATTGAACCAGCTTTAAAAAACAACCATAAAATAATCGGTGGTGTTTACACAAAATCCGATGCTACTGGAGACATTCATAAATATTGCTTTGAATTGGCCAAAGTATTAGAGAAAAAATATGGAGTAGATTTTAAATTTTCTGAAACTATTAAAGATATTAAAAAATCAAATAAGCCCATATTACAAACAAATAAGAACGAATATGAGTTTGATGACATAATTTTATGTACAGGGGTTGAAACTGAGAGATTTAGAAGAAAATTTGGTGATTCTTTTAGAATTTATCCTGTAAAGGGCTACTCAGTTACCGTAGATTTAGAAGATGACAAATCTAGAGAATCTGCACCATTTGTTTCGCTTTTAGATGACCCAAGCAAGCTTGTAGCTTCAAGACTTGGTAATAGACTAAGAGTTGCAGGCACCGCAGAGCTTGCAGGCTATAACAAAGATATTAGAAGTAATCGAATTAAACCTTTATTAAATTGGATCAATGATCTTTTCCCAGAGGTTAATACAAAAAATTATCTTCCGTGGACTGGATTAAGGCCAATGTCTTCTGATATGGTGCCGATTATTAGAGAATCTAAGAGAAAAAATGTTTTTTATAATTCTGGTCATGGTCATTTAGGTTGGACTATGGGAACGTACTCCGGAAAACTTGCGGCAGATCTTGTCGATCAGTAATTCGTATCTTTAGATATATCTGTTTAAAATAAATTCTTTATGAGAATAAGTGATTCTTTTTTTGTTGATGCAAAGAAAATTCTTTCACCAAACTTTTCTGAGCGTGAGAAGAATATTGATTTAATAGTTCTGCACTCCATCAGCCTTCCAGAAGGTGAATATAATAACGACAATGTGGAGGACCTTTTTATGAATAAATTGAATTTTGACTTACATAGCTCTTTCCAAGGTTTAAGAAATGTAAAAGTCTCTGCTCATTTATATGTAAAAAGAGATGGCACAATAATACAATTTGTTCCTTTTAATAAGTGTGCTTGGCACGCAGGAGAATCCATATTCAAAGGACGAAAAAATTGCAATGAATTTTCTATAGGAATAGAAATCCAAGGCAAAGTTGACGAGGAATATACTAGAGAGCAATACGAAAACCTTAAAAAAATAGTAGATGCTCTGAAAATTTTTTTTCAAATCGATGATGTTGTGGCACACTCAGAAATTTCGCCTGAAAGAAAAAAAGATCCAGGGCCATTATTCGACTGGAGTAAATTAGATGAAAGCTAATTTATCACAGTTCAATTTCATCTTTCTAGGCATATCTGCAGCAATTCCTGCCTTTGCTCTTGGAATACCATTTGGTTTATGGTTGCTTTCAGCTGGAGTAAGTAAAGAAACGTTTGGTTTAATTACTGTCTCATCCTTGATTGTTGCATTAAATTTTTTGTGGTCTCCATTCATAAACAACATTAAGATTCCTATACTTCATAAATTGCTTGGTTTGAGAAGATCTTGGCTTTTACTTTCACAGGTTTCTCTATCAATATTGCTATTTACTTTGTCTATTCTTGACCCTTTGCAAAACATTACCCTAATAGTTTTAATTGCATGTTTGATTTACTTCTTCTCATCAGTTCAAGATATTGCTCTTGATGCTTA
>CENQ01003024.1_pt1 | contig 13630 bp, 29 predicted proteins | sample 356171 | NCBI WGS metagenome assembly CENQ01 (sample SAMEA2619802, study PRJEB7988) | marine metagenome | biome: marine biome (ENVO:00000447); feature: surface water layer (ENVO:00002042); material: "saline water (ENVO:00002010), including plankton (ENVO:xxxxxxxx)" | depth 5 m
CGTTAGACCATGGTGGTGTTAGGATTCTGGCACATGCCCTACGGTCTAGCCAGATTTGTTAGGAAATTTTTTTCTGGAGGCTCGTGGTGCCGAGAGGCATAGTTCAAATACTCTCTAGTGTAGATCAGGATCTCTCCCGAACCCTGGACGCACCGTGCTCTTAGTGTATTGCTCAGTACGCAAGTGGTGATGACCACTGTTCATAAACTGTTCAGAGTACTCCCAAATCTGCTCACGTGTAATGTCCTCAGCTAGAACCTCTCGTGTGTCCTCATCAATTATGCGATATAGTGTTAACATGGTAGAGTATTTAAGTCTTCTAGGTCAGATCGATCATGTAACAGCGGGGCCAATTAGCTTTTACCACCGTGTTCTAGTGTGTAGAGCCAGTAGACCTTTCGTGGATCGAAAATTTTTGCGGACACTTCGTGCTTTCGGGGCTTACCGCGAGCCGTTTCACGGCTACGCTTACCGTAACAGCGGGGCCTATGCATGTGTGTGGGTTTGTCTGTTGATTAGATCTAGTACTATGTGCAGTTCGTGTATGCTTTTGTCTAGAACCATGTGTGCTACAGGATCATTGTTCTTAGCACGTTCTTCATACAGCATCTTTAAACGCAATTCAATATAGCGTTCAGGCTTTATGTTGCGTGGAGGTCTTCTCAAAGTATCTCGTATGGAAATGTTTGGGCAGTGAATATTGGGCTTTTCTATTAAGTGTACGCAGTACAGTACTCCAATAGGTGTGTGCCCATGTGTTTTGTTCTAGTGTGTCGACTAGTGTTCTTACGTTGTGTATTCTGTGTAGATCAAGTGTGGTCATGCTTTCATACCTCTTGCGGGATCTGTGTAACTAGGAATGTTCACTCGTACCTTTTCAAGTTCATCTATGATCATAAGCAGTGCTTCCCATTCATGTACGCTTTTACCTGTTTCTCTAACTTCTGGAATAGCTTCATTTAGTTGTGTAATCCTGTGTGAGATATAGGTCATGGCCTGTTCATTTGCATAGTCAATGCTCTGTTGGGCTGTCATGGTTTGTGTAGTAGGGTTGGGTGGACCACGTTTGATCTTTGACTGTGCGGTGTTGTTGCCTACACCATAGCTTGCGTGGTTGGCAGTGGCTTCGGGTACTGAAGCACCCTGTGAGCCTCTCCAGTTTGAATCTGGATTAATTTCTGATAGTTTTGGCATATGTGTTTCCTATATAGTTATAGTATACAACAGAACGTGTGTTTGTCAACCCCTAGTGAATGGTTTGATCCACTGTGGGCAGTAGATTCACATTGTGCCTGCTGTCACTGATAGCATCAACTATTGCTTCGTATTCATCAGGGTTTAGTGTGGTTCTGTAGATTGACAGTGCAATACTCGCATACACAGCCGCTACTTCTAGTTCATCTACACCCATATCTCTCAGCAGACTCTGGGCAAATCCTGAGCATGCTTGGTACACAGGCTCTAGGTCGATCTGTTGTTTTTTCATTGTTTCTCCTTATTGATATTTAATGTATGGTAGTGTCGTCATCGTCTGTTTCTGGATTGTCTACCACTAGTTTGAGCTGGGGCTTTGATCTGGCGGCTTCGTCCGCTGAGCCATAGTAGCGTGTGATCACGGTTCCGTCTTCTTGTGGTTCCATAACAGCATCAAAGCGTGGAATACCATGATGTGTGGCCACAATGTCGCACATATCATATATGGTTTCTCTAGAGTCATCGTCTAGCTGTAGTTCTGCTACTTGACCTACAAGGTTAAGCAGTGCTTCTACCACACTAGTTATCTCTGGTACTTCGGGGTTATCATCATCAGACATGGGAATTTTACCTCTCTTGGGTTGGTTAATGATATTTATGCACTCAACGAGGCACAAGTTTGCGTCTAAGATCGTCTAGATCAGAGCGTGTGTCTTTGGCAACAGCCTTGGGCTCAACATGTCTAGGATCCCAATTGATTAGTTTTTGCATGAGGAATATACGCTGTTTCATGATAGAAGTCCTACGTTCAAAGTCGTCCCAATCAGTGGTATGCCATTCTTTTTGTAGTGTATCAAGTTGCTGGCGTATGATTTGTTGTTCCATGTGTGTATTTATAGCGTCTAATTCCTATTGCTTTGTTTGTTGGATATAGATCAATGCTCACACTGTCGTTTTGATTGCCACCCAGTATGAGATAGTAGTCTATGTCACGCACGGTCTTTGAACCCACATAAAAGCCCACATGACCCTGCCACTGTTTGTCTCCACGTGGAAATATCACAATATCTCCTGCACGTGGTTGTGTAACAGTTTCTCCCCAATCTAAAAAGCTTCTAGCAAGATAAGGGTTTGGGTGATTCATGTCTATGAGGTTGTCTATGTTGCTTTCACGCAACACAGCGTTGATAAAGGCCGCACACCATTCGTTATAGTAGGGATCCCAACCGTCCATGTAGTTTATAAGTTCTTTGCGGTCGGTTTGTTCGTTGAGGCCAATTTGCTTTTCAGCAACGACTAAAGGATTAGGAGTTGTACAGCTTGCAAGCAGTAATAATATGACTAAGATCAACCTCACTGGTGTATTTAGCGATAAATATATATGGATTGATAATTACGTATAATAATGGAGAATAATTTGCGACATTGCGTGGTATTCAACGCTAATCAAGAAACCAAGCGTAGAACCTCAGGAGCATACCGCTTTGCTAATCAAATAGAAGGGCTAGGTTGGCGTGTTACTGTGGTTGATTGGGTACCTGATTGGCCAGAACACAAGCTATGGCAATACCTAGACGCAGTTGTAGGAACAGACACAGTGATGTTTGCATTTTCTTATACCTGGATGAAACATTGGTGGGTTGAAGAAGGAGTACGCAAACTTAAGAAAAGATACCCTGGGCGTAAGTATCTCGCAGGCGGACAACAGTTTTTTCAGTATGACATGGGTTTTGATGTTATGTGTTACGGCTATGCAGAAAAAGCAATACCTGAAGTACTAGCATGGCTGTTTGATGGAGGACCAAAACCCAAAGGCAAAGACATGCTAGGTGGATTGCTCATAGACTGCAACAGTGACTACACAGCTATGAACCTAGGAGACTATGGAATAGACTACAGAGATGATGACTTTATACAACCACATGAGATGCTTACAGTTGAGCTTTCAAGAGGGTGTAAGTTTCAGTGCAAATATTGTAACTATGCTTTCTTAGGAGTAAAAGAGGACACGTCAACAGCTGGGCAATTACTATATGATGAATTGATAGATAACTATGAACGATTTGGAGTAACCAATTACATACTTGCTGATGATACTCTAAATGATAGAGAATCAAAACTTGAGATGCTAGGTGATGTTGTTCAATCACTGCCATTTGAGCCTAACTTTGCTTGTTTTATACGCATGGACCTTACAGTTGCTAAACCTCAACAGCTTAAATTATTAAGTAGGGCTAGGGTATGGGCTCACTTTTATGGTGTCGAAACATTTTGTGATGCCGCAGGTAAAGCAGTTGCAAAAGGTATGCCTTCTAAGCGTATCAAACAAGGTCTTTTGGATATGCGTGAACACATGATGGGTGAACTAGGATTATATAGAGGTAGTTGCGGAATGATAGCAGGGCTACCACACGAAACACCTGACAGTTGGCAAAGATCAGAAGATTGGTTAGAAGAAAACTGGGGTGATCAACAGTGGGATTGGTGGCCTTTAGAAATAAGCACAGATACCAGCACAGCAACAACAAGTATTTTTAGTAAGGAATGGAAGAAGCACGGGTACAGGCAAATACAAGATCCTACAAAAATAAAAAGGGTGCAAGACATTTACACGAGATCAGCAGACGGAGTACAACATAAATTTGATGATAGCAGTTTATATTGGGAAGCTGACTGGGCTGATATAGAACAGGCTACAAATTTTGTGCAGAACTGGCGATTAGGTTATGCTTATCACAAAGCTCTAATAGGAAGTTTTAATATTATACATTGGAAACCTTTTATACAAGACAATACAGAGCTACTAAAATTTAGAACTCCTGAAGGAGGAACCTATAATGATGAGATATGGCAAAATGTTCTTGGACCATACATTGATGCAAAATTAAAGAGTGTAGAGCCTGTAACAGAAATAGCTAAAAAAGCAGGACCACATTTTATTAACATCAGAAGAAATGAATACTTTGAAACCTTTTGTAATCAACGTAGACGTAGATCTGATTTCTTTTTCAAACACAAGTGTTCTTCATAAACAGTTTGCCAAGGGTCTTTTTGATGATGTCCCCAACACCTAGCAGTGATACACCATCTTTCGTTTTCGCTGTTCATATCAACATTGTGAGGAATATCTGTTCTGCACATGGTGATTTGATCATGGGATAAGCAGTGTTCGCTTTCACGTTCTAATATTTCTGTAGGCCATTCTTTGTAGGCCATGCTACCCTGGTCAACATCTGAATCTAATTCGCCACTATAGGGCTTATACCAAACCATAGGGTTGAGACTGTCTTCCTGCATCACCCAGTTGTAGCTAAAGATTACAGGCAGGTTAACACCATTTTGCGGATCAACATCTGTATGAGCTCCAGGGTGTTGATATTTTGGGGTTCTATAAAATATAAGACCACCTGTGATATCTACATTAAAGTACTTGTTTGTTTCTTGTAGCCATTGTTTTTTAAATATATGTTCTGCAGGTAGTTGCCATACGCCTACCTTTTCATTCCAAAGTTGTGTAATACCGTCCCGCATGGGCTCACTTAAACAAAAGTCTTTGACATCTATGTTCAAAGCGTGATCTACAGGATATCCAGTTTCAAGCCAGTTATTCATTAGCCTCCTCCTAAAAAGTATGGGTTACTTTGGTCTTGGCATTGACTTACTAATAAACTAAACAAAGGGTCAGGAGCCTGTTGCGGATCTATACCATGAGCCTTTACAAATTTATCTTGTACTTCAAACGCATGTTCTTCTAGCTTCTTCCTACAAGGTACAATATCATATGTGCCATCATGATATTGTAGAAAGTGTACTAGCTCATGTACTAGTACAACTTCATCAAATCTATCTTCAACCATGTGTTGGGTAGGAGTATCACGTATGTAAATTGTGTTTGTTTCATCATTATAGTAACCTGCTATGTCACACTCTTCTCTTGGAGGGTCATATACTGACTTACAAATTTCTTGCATAGTAGCTATTATGATTTCAGGGTACTCCCAACCACCATAGGTATAAAGAGTGTTATCTTCTATAAAACTAATTAGATTAGGGGTAATTGCTTTTAGGTAGCTTACTTTATCTTGATCTGCATGCACAGGATGTTGACAAAATCCTAAAAAAATAAGTAAAAAAATTGACCAGCGTTTCATTGTTCAAACCTCATACAAATTGCTTGTTTACCTATAGGAAAATAAACAGAATGCATTGCTTCGGATGCAATTTCTTTTTGTAGTTTTTCTCTAGCCCAGAAACATTCTGTCATTGTGTTATAATAATAGTTAGGACCTGCTCCATTGACAGCTATTGGCACTCCGTTGTTGATTGCAATATAAACTAAGATCCATTTCATTTTGTATATAACATCACTTTCTCACCTTGTTTGGTGTTATCTCCATCTGTAAAAACTTTTACACACCCAGCTTCTTCTATTTCAGCTGAATCATTGTGTTTTTGTATGATATGGGTTTCGGCACCTGTCATTATATCAGGTTTGTATCTATTGTAAAAGCTGACACATTCCCACATTGCGTTAAACGGCAATCCCCAACTAATAATGTCAGCAGTTTGTCTTTCTGTTAGATCAGGGGATTCAAAGCTGTATAAAACGTACAGTACATAGGCCCATTTCATTCTATTATCCAATCTGTTAGGGTATCAACAGCTTCATCCCACGTCGACCAGTTCATTATGCATCTAGCACTAATAGCCCAACGCTCCTGTTGACCCATGTCTACATTATGTAATACATTTGTACGTACCATTACTAGTTTATCATGCCCTATTGTACACCTGTCTATTTCATCTAATTTTTCTAGTGGTACTTCATCATAGTGTACAGCGTCTGTAAATTTTTTAAGTTCTAGTAGTTCAGATTCATTTTGATCAGCTTTAGGGCGGAACCATGTCATGGCACTGTCATCACCCTTATCTAGTATCCAATTGTAACTAGATACTACAGGATAAAAGTCTTTCTTGTCCATGCTATTGCTTGCGTTGGTTGCATGAAAGTTATTCTCATACTCAACCCCCTCTACCCTGCTTGGACTATTGTTAGGTGCTACATCTATATGAGCTCCAGGGTGTTGATAGCCAGGTGCTCTCCAAAATATAAGGGCACCGGTAACGTCTAGCCATGGGCATGTTTCTTTAACATAGTCTACCCAATCTTGACTGAAAATTTCATCTTTACCAAACGTCCATATACCCCCGTGGCCTTCTATAAAGATATCAGCCCTATCAGTATTATCAAAGCAGTGTTTTTTGACGTCTATCTTAATAGCATCTTTTGTATCTATATCTAGTCTTACCCAGTTCTTCATATTACTTTCCTACGTTCATAGGAGCATATACTTCTCCGTTATATTTGCTTCCAGTTGCGTTGTCTCCTGTTTCAACGCCATTGTTACAACCAACTACAACAACAGCTAAAAATAAACCAGCATATAGTGTGCCTCTTTTACACCACAATATAAATTGTTTATATGTGCGTTCTGCTTCTTGTTGGGCTAATTCTTTTGGTGTCATGTTACTATCCTTGTTTTAAAACTTTTCATATAGTCCTCCCATGTTGTATGCCATAAGAATCTAGCACTTATAAGCCAACGTTCATTGTCACCCATATCAACAGTATGAGGTATATCTGTTCTCACTAGGGTAGGAGTTTGTCCAATGCATACCCTATCTATTTCTTTTAATTGTTCTAGAGGCCATTCCATATTACGATCGGTTTCACTACGTTTGGTGCTCACCCCTTCTGTGGTTGGCATGTCATACCATACCATTTCAGCATCATCAGGGTCAACAGTCCAATTTAATCCGCACCCATAAAGTTTATTGTTCTGGCCAAGGTCAACGTGAGCTCCAGGGTGTTGGTACCCACTAGTTCTGTAAAATATTTGAGCTAGATCAACTTGTAATAATAAATTGTCTGCTAGATATCCTAAAAACTTATCTGTAAAAATAGTTTGCGGAGCAATAGTCCAAACACCTACAGTGTTTTCAATGTATATGTTGTGTTCACCCTCACGATAAGGGTCACTTAGTAGGTAATCTTTGAGGTTTAAGCGAAGTGCATTGGTAACATCTAAATCAGTTCTATGCCAATTCTGTTGTTTCATTTGGTTCATTTATCCATTCAACGACTTCTACGTCCCAACAGTCATCAAATGGTACTTTAAAGGTAATATTTGAAACAGTGTCTAACAGTTGTACTATTCTTGTATCAGTATCTCTAACTTGTATAAGCCCAATACTTTCGTAGGTTTTAGGAATGCCGCGGTGCGCCTGTCCAATGGCTAAATTTTTCTCTTCAACAGCTTCATTTGTTTTAGGGTCAACAAATGTTGTTGTTTTAAAACGACATGCCCAACTTTCTCCGGCAGGAATATCTTCTATTTTCATTTAGATCTCCATACAATATATTTACTATTACTTATATTATATAATTTTACACAGATAAATATTTGAGTACAACCGTACGACAAAAGGAGAACTCCAATGACATTACGAAACCTTACGCTTAATCTCGAGGTTGGGCAAAACATTCTTGTGGGCAAAAACAATACACCTGCAACCATAACTAAGATTGAATTTCATGAAAAGTCAGGGGAGGTATCCTTAAATACTACAAAAGGCCCTAGAAGTGCTTTAACCTTTAAGCTTTGTGAATCAAACAATCAATACGAGAGCCCTGCTGACAAATACCGATAAATAACTGTATGCGTGTTGAAGACATATTACAGTTAGAAGAAGATATCGAAGAGTGGCAGGCTACACGTAGTCTTTGCAAGAGTTCTAAACCAGATCATGCTCTTGGTGCTTCTGCATTGGCAAGTTGTAAGAGTCAAGGGTATAGACGCAGAACTGGCAACAAAAGTCATAAAATAGGGCCAAACAAAAGAGTCAAGGTTGGAGGCAAGAAGATCAAGGGAAAAGATTACGGTGGTCCCTTGCCTGACTATAGTTGACATGGTTAGTCCTGGAAAGATATTAGTTGCACACCCAAATCTAGAAAGCGGGTTGTTTGGGAAAAGTGTTATTCTTATTACTGAAGCACACCAAACAGGCACAGTAGGTTTTATAATGAACAAACCTTCTCCGCACAATCTTAATCAAATTATGCAAGAAAGAGGGATCAGTTGGGAACTAGGCGATGTTTTATATCAAGGCGGGCCACTTAATACATCTGCACTAGTAATGGTACATACAGAGGACTTTAGTTCTAGCAATACAATGTATCTTCCTGGAGGTCTTGCTATCAGCAGTGACGAACTAATGATTGAAAAAGTATTAATGGGAAATAGGCCAAATGCTTTTAGGTTAGTAACAGGAATATGCAGTTGGGCGCCTGGACAAATACAACAAGAAATAAATCATAACAAAAGTTGGTTGACAGCAACGCCGAATGATGCTATGCTATTTAATAGTACAGGACTCAAGCAGTGGCGCAAAGCTCTCAATCTTGTAGCTTCGGAGACTACTGCTCAATACTTTTAGGAGAAAGTAAATGAAAGCAGTAACTAAGATACTTGTATTTTGTTCAATTATAGGCATTGCTATATTATGGGCAACAACAATTAAAGCACACGAAGATCCATTAGGACAAATACCTTGGCCCGAAGGTGAAAAGGTACCTTGCATGTGTGAAAATTTAGCTATAGATTATGAGCTATGTCTAAAGGGTATTGGTGCAGAAGAGTGCTTTAAAAAAGTAGATCACGAAACACCCAATCCACTATCACCGTCACCCTTACCAGATCCAAAGCGTATACCTAATGTACCTGAAATGGAAGAAGGTGATCCTTTACCAGAATGGCCAAACGTTGTCATATTTCAAGAAGTTTTACCTTGTCATGATGCAAACACATTTATAACCAGAATGCAAAATGAATTAGGTATGCAAGCATTTGCACAAGGAACTGCCACAGTGAGAAACGGGCAAAACTTTCAATTCAGTGCCCCTGACATGGTTATGCTTGTAAACATTAAAACAGGTGACTATATGATGATGGGTATATGGCCCAACGGTTTAGGTTGTGTGCTAGCAGGTGGCAAAAACTTTAAACCTTATATCGTAGGCGACAAAACCTAATTTTATAAATAGTCATGAAGAGGATATACCATGACAGTAATCAGTCCTATATCTTACTATGCACATTACTTTGTGCCAGGTACTCCAGTGAATGTTTATAAACAGGAAAAAGTTTTTCCGCCTGATCCTATTGCAGTTAAACCAGTTAAAGAAGTAATTGACGAGTTTCGTTCGCATATTAGAAGCACGAAAGGCGCTTGGTATCTTGGCAGTAAACTTGATATGATGGTATGATATACAATTGGATAAATGAACATATTCTTAGGAGAAAGATAAAGGATTTTAAAAAAGATCCTTTGAAATTTGCCAAATGGGTAAATGAAAATGTTGATTCTGATTTTTTAGTAGAGAAAAAAGACAAGGAGGTAGGCGGGCCTGATGGACCAGAACCTACTAGGTTTGGCACTTGGGAAAATAAAGGTAGAGAGATAGATTTCTAATGGGTGACGTATTATTATTAAATGCTGACGCACAACCTACCAGCTACCTTCCATTGTCTGTAATCAATTGGAAAGAAGCAATTACTTATGTTTGGATGGACAAAGTAGTTGTACTTGATTGGTACGATGACTGGATGGTGCGTAGTCCAAATTGGGAAACAAAAGTTCCAGCAGTAGTAATGCTAAAACAAATGCAACGACGGCGTGGCCGTCCTAGATTCTCAAAAACAAACCTTTACATTCGCGACTTATACACCTGCCAATACTGCAACACTACCCACACAAGAAAAGAACTTACAATGGATCATGTTATTCCATTAAGCCTAGGAGGAAAAACAACCTGGGAAAATATGGTTGCCGCATGTGGTCCTTGTAATACATTAAAAGGCAACAAGACACGTATGAAACCTAAATGTAAACCTTACAGGCCTGATTACTATGATCTAGTTGCAAAACGTAAACAATTAGATATGCCTATAAAACATGAAGCATGGAGAACATATATTTGAACGATGAATTTCCTAGTCATAAAGAAGTTTACGAAATGTTCTACAAAACAAAAGGACACATAGATTCCACTGAAGAAACAATATACAGTTGCTATTGGGGATATTTTAAAAGAGCATGGCACAACGAAGAGTTTTATAGTCATGGAGAAGGTTTCGAAGAAGCATATAGGAAAAAATTTGGATGAATATTAGTATAACAACAAAGCCAACAGGAAGAAGTCCTGAAAACAAATGGTACTTTGGATCAAGAGCAGAAGCTTTAGATTTATCAAGACCCAAATACAATAGGATAGGAAATGAAGAAGATTTTTGGGACCTTCATTGGAAAGTATATGAACTAGACTATCCACATGTGCTAGTATTTTATACCTGTGGTATATGTTTTCGTGTACACACCAATGACGATAGGCATGCACAGTTTGTAAGAAATATGTTTACTGTTGAAGATGACCCTTGGGCTCATTCATCTGATTGGGAAATTTATCACAATACAGATTATAAAATAGACACACCTAAAATTTATATTCACTTAAATGAAAAACGTGCGATAATCGTTGGAACGACATTCTTAGGTGAAATAAAGAAAAGTGTGTTTGGTATCTTAAGTTTCGAATTACCAGAACACAAAGTTCTTCCTATGCATTGTAGTGCATTTACATATGAGAATAGTACTAATCTTATGTTTGGTTTGAGTGGCACAGGAAAAACTACACTATCTAGCGATCCTGACTACAAACTAATTGGTGATGATGAAATAGCATGGAACTATGAAGGTGTAAACATGATCGAAACAGGCTGTTATGCAAAGAGCGAAGGCCTATCTCCTGAAACACACCCAACAATATTTGATGCAGTAGAACGTGCGAAATTAAACGATTGTCTAGTTGAAGAAAATCCAGGTGAGGCAAATGCAAGACTTAGTTATCCTTTAAGCTTCGTTGAAAATTCTTGGGAAATGAAAGATCTTGATCACCCTAATAACATTTTCTTTCTCACAATGGATGCCAAAGGTGTGTTTCCTCCGATAAGTAAAATTAGTGGAGATACTGTAAGACGGTTTTTCGAAACAGGATATACAAGCCAAATGCCAGGGACTGAAAAAGGTGTAAATGAAATACGTCCTTTGTTCAGTCCCTGCTATGGTTCACCGTTTATGCCCCGCCATGTTGATGTTTACAGCGATATGTTAATGCATAAAATTGATACGCATAAGGTTAATGTATATCTTGTTAACACTGGAATGGACAAAAATGGTGTGCGTTATCCTTTGGAGTTCACTAGACAATGCGTCAAAGATGCTATTGTTACTGGTAGAGAAGATAATAGTGAAGCAGTTCTTTCAACACTGGAGACACTTATAGAAAGGAAATAAAATGTGGTATGTAATTGTGTTCTTTATGACATTGAACCCATTAGATCCTCAACCGTTATTTGTTTTTACAAATCCTAGTTTTGCAACAGAAGAAGAATGTAGAGCAACATTGACACATCAACCATCAATATACATGTATACACAAAAGCTTAACGAAGCTTACAAAGGCGAATTACCTGGAAGGATACGTGGGGTTAATTGTATTAATGAAGATATAAAACAACAGCTTGACAATATTAATAAAGAGGAAACACAAGGAACATCAATATGATTAAAGTTATAGGATATATTCTTGTTGCTGTATACATTCAATCGGACGGGGTTGTAGATGGTAAAGCATTAGATTATTATACAGATTTAAAAAAATGTTATTATGACGCAGTTGAACATGAATCTCTTGCAGATCCAGGAGTTGGATTTGTTTGCTTAGAAGATTATGTAGTACAATAATGTTAGACCATCTTAGAAAATACATAGGACTATATCTCACAGCATTAATTTTACCTTTCATGTTTGGATATGGCGTCAGTGAAGAACATCCGGTATGGGTATGGTGGATAGCATTTGTATTAATCATATTGAAAACGCCTCCTTACAATATTAGTGATCGTTTTTGGGGAGCTTATAATAGATTATTAGAATGGGTACTAGGACCTTTATTGAATAGAGTGAAAAAATGGCCTTGGTGGGCAAAAACTATATTTGTATTAATTATATTTTACTGTACTGAAACTTACGTCCTATCACCACTAGGTTATACAATGTTACCTTGGCGTATGGACTTTGGATGGTAAAACTTAGCCACCGAAGTGGCTAAGTTCTATTACTGCTAGCCTACCCATTGAATGCCACGATAAAGTCTTTCAACTTTAGCAGGCTGAGTAGATCTTTCTACTGTTTCGTTAGAGTAACCAATACCACGATAGATCAAAGATTTGATCTTAGATGACACATTTTTTGTGTCAGCTTTTGGTGATTTTGATACTTTGAAACCTCTATAGATTAGATCTGTCATTGCTCATCTCCTATTTTGTCTATAAAAGATGCGTTCCTTCGACGTAATAGTCTACTTCCGTTCACAATACTGCCGTGAATGAACGATGTGTAGTCTTTTAAACCATGACAATGGTGTATACGATGTGTTGTATACACATATATTTATACTCTTAATTGGCTTTGGGGGAAGGATTCGAACCTTCACGGTAAATATATTGCAGTATCTTTACCACACGATAAACAGTCGTGCGTGTCTACCATTCCACCACCCCAAACTGGTCAACTAGTTTGCAATTACATGCTTACCGTCTATAACTAAAACTTCCCCTGGATCTTCGTTAGTCATCAAAGGACCCTTAATAGATGTGCCTTTTTGAATCATACCCATTGGCACAGGACGCTTGTATTCAGGATTGACTAAAGTATCCAAAGCCGCAATCATACGAGTCATACCTATGCCGCCACCAACTCTTGGGAAGAAGTCAAACTTTAAAAACTCTTCTAGTTCTGCTTCTACTCTTTCTTTACCAAATAACTTATACAACAGTTGACTATATTCTCCACCTGTAATAGTATGGAAGGTATCACGCATCATTTCTACATCACATGAACGTTCTGCACTGCCTATTGTTTCCATACCTCCTAATATTACATCAATCTTCTTACTTGTCTCTGCGTTTTCATGTCTACTCATATTCCAAAACGGACTAGTAAACTCTGGGAAATCTGTAATCATACAGCTTTTATTTTGCTTATACATTCTTACTTCGTGATCTGCTTCCAATTCATCATAAGATCCTAGTCCAAAATGCCACTGCCATTCAGCATAAGTTTTTTCTGTAGGTTCATCAAAACCTAAATATTCACATAATTCATATTCCATTGTTTTCAGATCATTAATATCTCCTGGCATTTCAAATTCAAACATTGGAAATATTATATCGTGTCGACCTGGTATTGCATTTGGTTCTTGCCTATATGATGTGGAGACACAAAAAAACCCCTTACTATCGGGGCTACTTAATAA
>CENQ01029127.1_pt1 | contig 13449 bp, 11 predicted proteins | sample 356171 | NCBI WGS metagenome assembly CENQ01 (sample SAMEA2619802, study PRJEB7988) | marine metagenome | biome: marine biome (ENVO:00000447); feature: surface water layer (ENVO:00002042); material: "saline water (ENVO:00002010), including plankton (ENVO:xxxxxxxx)" | depth 5 m
CAAGAGTATCCACGCTCACGCAGTTGATGGTAGAAGTCTGACTCTGCCAGGAGTTTGACAATCTGACGTGTTGACCTAGCAGCAATCAGAATTTTATTCAAAGAGTTGCCATCAATCGTATCCAGCAGGTTCTGACAGTCAGACTGTTTGAAGTCACCCTGAGGCAGTTCCGTGATGGAGACCTTAGGTGGCAGAATGTAACCTTCCTCAACCAGTTTAGGTGCAGGCACATTACAAATCACCTGACCGTAGACTTCACCATCATTCATCCCAGGTTTGAAGATGCTGACAGAGTGCTTAGGAGTGGCAGTGAAAAAGTAGCAACGCTCAGCATCATTGCTGAAGTGCTCAGTGGCAGGAAAGAAGTTGCGCTTTACAGAGTTGTGTGCCTCATCAAAGTAGATGGTGTGAGCATTGATACCAGATTCCTGAACCCTGTGAAGAGAGTGGTAGGTGGTAAAAATCAGTTGCTTACGATATGCCTGATCGCTCCACCGTTTGATGTAAGAAGACTTGGTGCTGCTAAAATGCTCAGTCTCACCACTATGAACGTGGAGAACAGCAGCATCTTCAATGTGCTCCAAGAACTCAGAGCACAACTGTTGTGCCAACAGGATACGAGGAGCAACAACAACGATGATGCCAGCATCATGAACAGCAAAGTGATCCAGTGCATCCTGTATCATGCACATGGTCTTACCACCACCTGTAGGGATGATGACTTGACCTTTGTTGTGCTTCAACATCGCATCACATGCTTGACGCTGATGGGGACGAAGGGTGATGGTCATTGGGTTTGGTGTCTTGCAGATATTATAGCACGCTTCTACCGATGAACTCTATTGTGTTTTGAGCTCATGATGTTCCCATCAACCGCGACAAGGCAGAGTCTAAGGTCTTTTGGGACTTTTGTCAAGGGTGCTTGTTTCCAAAGAAAGATGTGATAGAATATCTGCCATGCCCTTCAAAGTAATCGGAGTCTTTTATTGACACTTCACTCACACCATGTTCTACCCAACCAGGCATCATAATCAAAGAATTGTTAGGACAATCAAAACTGTAATTGTATTTTGGAAAGATCAATTCACCACCACTAAAAACCTTTGGTTCTTTGTGAAAGTATGAAAATGCCAAAAATTGCATGGATCTGTCAGTGTGTGGTTCATAGTATTCACCATCATGGTAATATCTGACTTTAGTGCAATCCCAATCAGATTTTTTAGCAATAGAGCAGCAATCATGTATTTCAGAAAACAAATCCAAAACAGAACTATCAAACACTTTCCTGTTGACAGTTAGAATGTTTGATAATTTTCTATGTTTATCTACATAAATGTCATCTAGTAGCAACGCATGTGAATTAGTTCTATCAACTACTCCACCAAAATCTTTTGCTTCTAAAAATTTCCCAGGTTTAGTATAAAAATCTAGTTCTTCCCAAATTAAATCTAGTTCATGTCTGTTGTAAAAATTATGAAAAATTACATGAGGGAATGGGTCAGAAAATACTTCGGCTTCAATATTTTCCATCATAATCTAGTAAATAAACCAAGACATCCACCATTTAGTTGAACATCATAATCTTTAGTTTCTAGTTTTGCATAATCCCATCTACTCAATTTCTTCCGATTCACAACAGGATTGCCGTCAAAACATATCAACCAACTCATATCATCGCCAGTAAAAGATTCCGTAACTAATCTTCCATCCCAATCATGTTCTGGTTTTAGTGGATTAAATCCTACAATGTGAAAGTCTTCTGATCCATAATAAATTCTCTGTTTGTAGAGGTATTCTTTTGTGTTTACCAATACAAAAGGTCCATCCTCAAGATACTCTGATTCATATGGAGCACCTAATTTACCACTACCTTTTAATAAGATATGGAAAATAGTAGAGTTGTCAGGATACCCATCTAAAAAGTAATCACCAGCATCACCAATTTCTGAGCATATTGTAAACTCCTCACACTTTTTGAAAAATCTTTTTATAGTCACAAATCAATCCTCCTCATTTTAATTGGATATCTAGGTCTAGAAAAATACTTACCCTCTCTAACTTTACCTACAAGATCATTCAAATCTGATTCATCATCAGAGATAGGTTTTGAAACATTGTATGGATTTGTCGGTCGCTTATCTATTTGTTTCTCAACGATATTCAATCCATATTTTCTAATAAGAGAGTCTGAGAAAAGGTCTAGATCACTCATTTCTAATTCATCACAATTTATAGAGTACATTTTGTAATCATCTATAGGAGAGTTTGACTTTTCATCGCAGAACTTCACTTCAATCCTATTTTCTTCAGGATAATATGCGACTATTTTAAATATTATTTTCATAAGTTTTAAACATTTTCCAATATTTGGGATTGATATATCCTGAGGAATAATCTAATACCTCTGGTTTATATACAAGAGTAATATCACCGACTATTGCCAATCTTTCACCTTCATAAGAATTTCCATGTGAATCTGTGCAATGTCTGAGTGTACTTGGAAATAGTATTATATTTCCTTCTCTTGGATGAAGGAAGAATGTTGATGAATTAACCTCATTGAATTCTTCTAATCCATGTTTGTAGTCACTTACATTTAGTCCGGGGAATAAACTGTTACTGTTACTTGGATTTAGGAACTTAATTGCTTGGCAATTTTCTGGTGCATTTAGATAGTATGAAAATGAAATGTGACTTGTTGAATGATTGTGCCACTTAAGATTATCTGATGCACCTCTTGCTCTAGACAACCATGTCTTTGTAATTACAACGTCAAATATTTTTTTATACTTCAATATGTCATAAATGTAATTTTCAACATGAGACACTATATCTATGAACAAAGGTTCAAGACTTTCTTCTAAGTGTATGAGTGGATTACCAATGTTTTCACTGGTGGTATTGTGCCAGTCATCTTCCTCATAATCAAACTTAGAGTAAACTTTGTAAAAATTATTTTTATGATCTTGATGATTGTCAAGATCACCAAGATATATTGTTGTAGGAAATATGTTAATTGACTGGTACATGTCTATTCCACGGATTTACAAGCATTGATATTCTATCTCCGGTAAAATCTTCAACATAATGTGAGACTCCAGGAGCAAATATCACCATTCTATTTGTTTTTGGTGTTATTATATCATTTTCTACACACAACCTCCCACCAAATAAATTTTCAACATGGCAGTAATATACGATTGAACATAATGGAAACTTCAATATCCCACTATCAAATAGCTTTTCATCTTTATCTTGATGCCAACTTGATGGTTTAGTATTGATGCGAGTCCAGAACTCATAACCCACTGATGAAGATACATCGTAAAATTGACCTGCAATGTTAATCATTGACAAACAAAAGTGATCGTAAAGATGACTATCACCCATCTCATAAAAAAATGTGTCTCTCGTTGACTCATCAAGAGATTTGTAAATCTCAGAAACAGATTTAGAATCTAAAACATCATCTATAATAACACTAGTTGGACTCATCTTGTATGATTCCCCATGATGTTGCTATGTATTTTGTTGCACCTAGAGGAGGATTTCCTCTATGTGTATGTGTGAATGAAGCAGGAAACATGATAATATCTCCTGCAATCGCCTCTTCTCTTCTTTGTTGATATAAAAATTCTGTCTCACCACCCTCAAACTCATCATTCAAATATAATTGAACGACAAATTGTCTTGGTGCAACAGATAGAGCACCATTTTCATAATGCCACGCATGAAATCCTCCTCCTGGAGGTATTTTTTTCAGTTTCAGATCATGTAAAAGAAATTTTCTCTGACCCAAAACACTAAAAGTTTGTAGATATTCTTCCAAACAAGGTTTGAACCCTGGAAATATCATTGTGGATAATTTACTTGATGCTACAAAGTTATAGTCGTGCGTGACATTTACTGTTTTATGATCTTCCTTATGCAGACTATCCCTATCGTAGGATAGAATGTGATTGTTTTCAAAAAATTCAATGTAATTTATTATCTCCTTACATTCTTCTTTTGAAAATGCACCACGATACCTTCGTATCAGATCAAACTCATGTGCCATAATAAAGGTTTAGGTATTTTATTTAGTTGACCCCCGTAGCAGTTGTGGATCCTCTAATTGTGCCATTATTTACTACAGATATTGTAATTCCACCACTCTCTCTTCTTATAGCAGCACCATCTCCACCTCCAGCTCCACCACTGCTCCCAGAACCTTCTCCACCTTCACTACTACCGCCATTGTTAGCAGATTCACCATCGCTTCCACCTTGACCGCCAGCGCCGCCGACTGCTTCATTGTCATTATTACCTCCACCACCACCAGCTCCTGCACTATTCAATCCACCATCGCCGCCATTTCCTCCATCTCTACCTTCTGTTCCACCTACACCACCTTCACCTGCTGGGAAACCGGCACCACCACCGCCGCCACCCCCTGAGGCAGATCTTGAGCTATTTTTGTCATAGTCAAATGCACCAGCACCGCCGCCACCGCCGCCGAATCCGGCAGAAATTGTTCCACTATTACTAATTACTGTGGTTCCATCTGAAGATTCGTGCTCAATGCCCAATCCACTATTTCCATTACTTCCCGCTTCTCCACCACCAGCACCACTAGATCCATTACCACCATCACCACCAGCACCACCAATATAACCACTACCTCCAACATCAACTCTCAACAAACAATCAGAACCATATTCCCCAGTTCTAAGTGCAACTTTTGTTGTATCATTATCACGTACAGATTGAAATCCCTTATTGACATTAATAATAACTTTAATGCCAGACGGAGGACTTGGTTGAGTCCTAAAACCTCCAATAACATTCACCTGACTACCATTATACTTTGATCTGGCACTTGATCTTGTTTCCGTACCACCAGAATAGCAATCAACAACTACATTCAATCTTCTACCATAAAAATCACTGAATTTTATCTCACCTGACTGAGGAATAGTAAGGTCTAAAGGTAAGTTTGAGAGAGAACCATGGTTTTCAGACACACGGAAAGCTCCCAAATTGTTATTGGGAGGAGTTCCAAACTCATTAGTAATGTCACTAAAGTTGAGTTGACCAGAAGATTGTAGTGTCATATGTTATTAGAAGCAATCGTTCCAGGATGAACCATCCCAAACTTGAAGTTTGTTAGTAGTTGTGTTGTAAACCATTGCACCTGCCTCATCAGAACTGAGTGCATTGCCATCAGTATCTCTTAAAGCATTTCGTTGAGTTGTTGTCACTCTAGGTGGAATCATGTATGCAATAGTTGCTCTTGATGCAGCATCATAAGCATCAACAACACTTGACATATCAACAGCACATTTTGCAGTTGTTGTTGGTCCAACAACTAAACCATGTTGTGCCTGAACATCCCCTCTTACATCAAGTTCAATATTGCTGATTATTCTATCAGTTTTTATACCAACATTTCCATTTTCATCAATTTTGAATATATTCTGAGGTGTATTACCCAAATTTACTCGGTCTGTAGTAGAGACACCACTGGTGTTAATTGTGCTAGTGACCCTTAACTTAGTGAAGGTGGAAATACCTGATGCAGCATTTACATTACCAGTGACGTTTCCAGATAAGTTGGAAGAGATAGAATCAATTATTAAATTGCCTTCAATAGTAACATCAGCATCAAAGTGTGCATTATTGGTGAACGTAGAAATTCCAGAAACGTGCAACTTATGTGATGGATTTGTAATGCCTATACCTAAGTTTCCACCATAGGTAAGTGACATCAATCTGGCAGTATTTTTTCTTCTATGCCAATGGAAGTCACCCGTTCCTACACCAGCAGTCCCTGCCTCAAGATAGAAGTTGACATTACCAGTATCATAGTTAATGACATCTAAAGATTTAGATGAACTATATGGGAACGCTCCTGATGCATTTCCAAATCTTATTCCTCCAGATGTAGTTTCTGTAGGAGCGCCGCGGCCAAGTGTAATGATTGAAGCACTGTTTGCACTTCTTAAATGAACTGATGACAATCCAGATGCTGTTCTGATTTCTAAGTTTGCATCAGGATTAGCAGCACCAAACGCTGCTTTTTCTTGCAGCACAGTGAACATTGTGCCGCCAGTACCAACATTTAATTCACTCTTTGCAGTGATAATACCAGCAGTTGGAAGATTAAGTGTATTTGCTGTAATTTCCGTGGCAGTGATGGTTCCGACTGTAATATCGGGAGTGTCAACCAGACTTCTGGCAGATGTTGCAATACCAACAACACCACCTGTTAGAGTTCCTGAGAAGTTTCCACTGAATGTGGTTGCTGTAATAACACCAAGAGTTGCAGTGATGTTACTACCAACTTTGAGGTCGGTGAATGTGGAAACACCTGTGGAGTTTATATTTCCTGTTACAGATCCAGTATACTTATCTCCAACAAACTGGGTAGCAGTGACAACACCAGTCGCTTTGATATGCCCTAAAGAACTGATACCAACACCACCAGGTGTTGTACCAGCAAGTAAAGGATTGCCACCAACCTGAAGGTTCATTCTAGGATCGTTGGTAGATACACCAACAAATCCCTTATTGTAGATACTTGTAAATCCTAAACCAACATCAATATCTGTCCACTGTGACGTTGGAATGTTTGATAATTTGGAACCATCACCATAATAAGTAACAACACCAGATACAGCAGTGGCGATACCTGCCGCATTTACATTCAGATTTCCTACAGAACCCGAGGTAATTGTGGTAACACCAGTTACTTCTAGGTTCTTGATGATGCCACTAGAGGCGGTGACAAGACCAACAACTTTTGCGTTCCCTCTAACATCCAAAGACTCAGTTGGTACGGTCGTGCCGATACCAACCAAGCCATTAGCGTTTACAACTAAGTTATCATCATCAACTTGAACACCATTACGAAAATTAAACGATTTTCTATAATTCGCCATCTCTGGATGCTTTTCTAGTTATTTATGGTGCTCATCAACTTTCGCATTAAGTTGTTTGATTGCCTCAATGAGCAGAGGCACAAGTTTTTCATAACGAACTGCCATGTATCCATCCTCTCTAGTTGTATAGAGACCTGGTAAATCAAGACCTGCGACTTCCTGAGCGATGACACCAATGTCAAGTCCTTCTTTATCGGACTTATCATTCCATTCAAACGTATTACCACTAAGACTTAAGACCTTAGCGATAGCATCTTCAATAGGTTCAACATTATCCTTCAGTCTTTGGTCGGAAGAGGAGAAGGCGATGACATCACCTGTGAATGTGCCAGATCCAGATACAGTCAGATTACTTCCAAACGCACCGGTTCCGGAAACATCAAGATTGTCATTGACATCAAGTGTTCCTCCAGCAGATTCAAGGACAAGATTGCCGGATGTTGTATTGATGGTGTTATCATTTGTGATAGCAACTGTAATGTTGCCAAATGTACCACCGGAGAAAGTAGAAACTCCTGTAGAGTTCAAGTTGCCTGTGAAAGTGGCATTTCCATCAACTGTTAAATTACTTGCAACATCAATGCTGCCACCAACAGAGAGGTTCTTATCAATACCAACACCACCGTCAAATTGAACGGCACCCGTGTTAGTATTTCCAAGTGTGTTGTCAGTTGTGTCGGTTACTTTAAGTGTACCGCCAACGTTGAGGTTCTTATCAATACCAACACCACCATCTACAGTTAGAGCGCCAGTTCCAACATCATTGGATTGTGTGGTGTTAGTGAGATTGAAGGTTCCTGTGACTTTCATCGATGCATCGATGTTCATGTCATCATTAAACTTCGTCTCACCATTGAAGGTAACAGGACCATCAAATTGTGAGAGAACCTGACCAGAGTTACCACCCTCTACGATCAATCTTTCTTTAACAATAACTTCATCAAAGATTACACTGTTGACGCTAGAATCTTCACCTGTTACAGTTGGAATAGGAATATCAAAGGTCTTCTCTTTACCGGTAGCAGAGTTAATCTTCTTATTACCAATGTAGAAGTCACCATCGTTGTTCATACCAGTGTAAACAACAATACCACAATTCTTCTCTTGTGCTTGTGCTAGAGTCTCCTCTTCTTCGTTTAGAGATCTGATCTGAACTTGAGGAAGTGCGGTAGAATAGTTACCTGGACCATAACCAAGATATTCAAATGTATGACCTGATGCTCTCAGATATGTTGGTCTGTGGAACTCAATCGCTTTGAGTTCAATCTTCTTAATAAGTGCTCCACCAGAATGATTCTCTTTGACTGTACCCATGGCACCACGAATAACAGTCATCTCATTACCACCGGAACCACTTAAGACATTACTGGTGACTCGCATGATCTCATTATCTACTTGAATATAGGATCCAAGTTCAAATCTAGCAGCAGTGGCAACACCAACATTTGTCGTCTTGACATGAATTGTAGTCTCATTAGTGATATTAGACTGAAGAATAGCAGTCTCATTGCCGAAGAACGACAGACCTCTAGAACCAAGATTCTCACCATCTTTATCAGATGTCAAGTCGTTAGCAGAAATTCCGTGCTTCAGCAGGAACTTAGGTCCGTGGATTGTAACACCGACACCAACATTTGCTGTGACCGTTGTTGTGGTGACACCAGTTACATCATAGTGACCCAGATTGGCATCATTACTGTTCTTAATTGTCACTCTGTTACCAACCACGAATCCATGTGGTTCAGTTGTTGTAAAAGTGGTTATACCGGATGTAATTGTCGTGGTAGCAGTAGAAACTGTAATCTCAGGAGCAATATTGATAAGATATTGACCTTGAATTGGTCTTGCGTCGGTATTGCTGATCGCAATAGCAACCTGGTTCTTAGCAGGAACACCAGTAATTCTGAAGTGTCCGCTGGTGTGGGTGCCAATACCAGTCAGTTGAATTGTATTACCAATGACAGTGGAGATTCCGGAGGTAGTAATAGTAACACCAGCACCAGTTCCACCACCGACTCTAGAGGTATCAAAGTCTAACTCTTCATTGTTTGTGTATCCAGAACCACCAGAGGTGATGTCAACATTAGATACTTTACCACCAGCGACAACAACTCTTGCTGTAGCACCATCCCATGTGGATGTGCCATTGTTAAAGAGTTTGACGTTATGATAGGTGCCATTAGTATATCCAGAACCACCAGTCATTGCACTGAAGGTTACAATGCCGTTGAAGTTATGATTCTCGTGGAATGTAAGTGTAGCAACACCAACCGTGTTTGTTGTGAAAGATGTGGTGACACCAGAGATAGTGAGACCAATGCCAAGTGTAGGCAGAAGTTTGTCAATACTTTCTCTAGTAAGACTCTTCTTGAGATCACTGGTTGTAACATCACCCACAGGTGATCTCATAGCAAAAGATACAGCAGACTCTGGATTATCATTTTCATTATCTCTATCTTGCTGTGGATAGAGATCATCAACCTTCTGACTGTAATAGTGAGAAGTATATTCTGTAGGAATAGCGTTATTGGCGTTCAGAACATAGAGGTGGTAGATACCATCACTTACATTCTCAACATATGGTGTGATAACTTCATTTCTATAGATGTAGAAGTTGCCCTTCCAATCAGTTCTCTCAAATCTAGGCAGAGCAATTGTTCTAGTGCTTGTGTTGTTAGTGAAGCTTCCACCATTATGAGTGATACCATCAACGTCAGTTGTTGAGTGGATGAAAGTTTTGTCGTCGGGGATAGAAGTGACGGTAAAGACTCCGTTGTATCCCTTATTCAGTGTGCCAGCAGTGTTTCCTGTGCTGGTAACATTCTTGATCGTAATCTTTTCACCTACTTTGATGTTGTGAGGAATTTCGGAAATAATAGTTACGTCAGAACCTGATGTAGAACAGGTGCTAATGAACCTTGGATTTCTGTTAAAGTCTGGATCAGAAGTTGTGATACCCGTAGCAGTAAAATCTGCATTAGATCTTAAAGTAGTTGAACTAGATTCCTGAAGAACAAACCCTTCCTCTGGTTCCTTACAATTTGATAGTTCTTTAGGAATAACAACTCTCAACCTGTATAATTTTTCATCAAGGCTTCTAGTGTCTTCCTTTCTCTTGAAGAAACTAATTATGGTTCTATTACCAAGAGTTCCTGTCCCAAGAGTATTGAAAGAATTGTAAATTGGATTATTAACAGAAGACTTAATAAACCAGTTGCCATTACCTGCATCAAACTGAATTGGAGATCCAATGTCACCAGAACTCTTTTCAGAAACTCTACTGCGAACTCTTAAATTTGATCCACCATAAAGTGTGATTGCTTCATCATTCTCGGCATTTGTCACAGAGGAAGCGATCTTTATTTGAGTTGCACTCTCTTTGATGACGAAATAAACTTTATGAGCTTCAATATTTTCAGGAAGATCGCCAACATCACTGTTGATCACGATCGTCTCACCAGTGATGAGTTTATGAGCACCAATAGTAAAGGTACTGTTGTTTACTAAAGTAACCTTATACTCTTTGACAGAACTTGTTTCTCCAAGGGCAGATGTTAAACCAGTAGTGCTGATCTCATTATCAACCATGAGAATATCAGCAGAGTAAGTTGTTCCAGAACCTACGTAGGACAATTTTTCATTCAGTTTAGCACCAATACGATAACCTTGAACCTTGTGTGGTGGTTTTACATTCTTATTATTATATCCAAAGAGATACAGGTGACTAGAGATACCTACAGAAGTTGTAAGACCAACGTCAAGGGTTACCCAGTCAATCTCCTCTTCTTTAGTAGTGATCGCCTTAGGAGTAATAACAGATGTGATGTATCCTTTATTATCTTTAGCAAATGCCTCTTTCTTAAATCCAACACCATTCAGAGAGATTTGTCCAAAGTTTGAGTTGGAGTTTGTGATACTAAAGTCAGCACCATTTCTACCATCAAAGTGATAGGCAAAACCAATAGCAAAGACAGATACAACCTGAAGGAAGGAGTCGTTAGATGCCTTGATGTGAGAACTCTCCCACCCAATTCTATACTGTGCCTCACTATCTAAGTGATAGACTTTACTGGCATCAGTAGATGAAGAACCGCTAGCGAGAGCGGCACCAGTCACCTTAGATACACTGATGCCCTCATAAACTCTAGAGGACTCGTTATACTTAACGAACGCTCTATCGTCCTTCTGAAGACCAACAGCAGTGAACTGAGCGACAACCATGGAGCGGAATCCAGTTGCCTTCGCACCATCAGCGTGCATACCGTTCATGCCGAAGACAGAACGGAGAGAGATGTTAAAGATGTATGGAGAAGCACCCTGGACAGTATCAGTCTCAATCGTGACAGTAGAACCAGAAGCACTAGGAGATGCAGTCAGGTTGTTTCTAACAAATGGAAGTAAGAACGTAAATGTTCTAGCATCAGTAACGTTTTGAACTGTAGTAGCGATATTATAATCTTCTACACTGACACCTTTAATCTTGATTGGTGTTCCAGATGTCAGTTTGTGGTCGGTGCTAGTTGTAACTGTGATGACACTGCTGGGTGTTGAACCATCACCGGAAATGATACTGGAGATATTGACAGGATCATCAGCAAAAGCACCAACAATTTCAAATTCTGGACGCTTGGCAGCAAAACCAAGTGGATCTGCGGGCCACTTCTGATCAATATTTCTACCAGTCTCAGTGTTGTAAGCATTAGAGAGCTTACTATAATACATTGATAGGTCAGAAATAGTATAACCAGTTGGAATGGTTACACCATCAGCATATTCAAATACGGTAAGTTTGTGGTGAGAAAATGTAGGTGTGGCAGTATTTGCTGAAGAGAAGTCCTGACTGTCTGTATAAACAGTTCCACTTTGATCACCATCAAAGATAGAGAACTGCCAGAAGTAACAAGTACCAGTTACCCTGAACAGAGCAGTTCCGGATAAGTTTGTATCTGTTGGGTTTGGTACGTATTTTGGTCTAAGTTTGGTTTTTCTTAAGTCAAGACCAACAATAGAAGTGCCACGAGGAACAATGACACCACCGTTGATACTATTGAACTTATAGAGGATATTATCTTCTTGAGTTAGATCAAATACAGAATCTGTAGTTAATGTAAGAGTTGTCTGTGCGTTTGATGTGGCACCAGAAGGAGAGACAGCAGTTGCAGTTCCACTTACATCTTTGATAGCAAAACCGGGTCTATTATCAATAACGTGTTCTCCTGGATACAGAAGAATAGTTGTTTTCTCAATAATGTCGTTATCACTTCCCCTCAAGTAGGAGAATCTTGCTGCCTCTAGCAGTGCTCTTTGGACAGTCTTGAATGGTTTCGTTAAAGAGTTTCCCTGATTCTCAATCGCGTCAGTAGCGTCAAGGTCACTTGGGTTTACATAAAGAATACGACCCTCAGTATTCTTTATAAAGTTTTCCAGCTTATTAAGAGGCATCGGATTATGACGACCATTAGATTTCTATGTTCTATTTATCCCCTCAAATCTTCCTCGTCAAAATAGGGAATCAGGTCATCTGGAAGTTCGTCCTTGTTCTCAATGTCAATCATATCAAAACATGGGTGACATTTTTCAAGTATTAAATACTGCGATCCTGTATAGACATCAGTTATATCGTAGTCTTTTTCTTTATCTGCTTGCTCTACAATATCTTTATCATAAAGATATCCTGGTTCTAGTTCATCAAAAGTAAAGGGAATATGATTCAAGAAATACATTCTGACGATTGTTGTCGCATTATTGAACCAATTGTAAGACTGAGTTACCTTGTAGGTAAAAGAAGACATAAGCACCACGCTTTGTCTTATTTATTTTAGTGTTAAAGCACTTGCAAATTCAGTCCAGTCAATGCAGCAAAATTTCCAATTTTTCCAGAGGGAAAAGTATTGAATGATATGCTATATCTCGGACATTCTTCAACCATATGTTCATCAACACTATGATACAGATGTGATGGAAATAGAACTAATTTTCCTGGAGAGGTTTTAATTTTTGCAATTACTTGAGACTCGACAAGATTAACTCTATCAATAGGGATGAAAGGGTCAGATACCGTTTTCCAGTGATCTTTCACACTAAACCAAGTGTGTGCATTGGAATCTGTTACATAAAAAATTCCACTTACAATAGAATAAGGATGTGTATGTCCGTGATGCCAGCATCGGTATGTGGCTTTATTAGACCACATTTGAGTGATACTCAACCTTTCACATTCATAATTATGTAATGTTTTGACTTCATCTATACAATTGTTGAACCAATTTACAATTTTTTCATATACTTTCTTTTTTCCAAGAAGATCATCAACACTACGATAATTAGTAGAATTACTTTTACTAATTGCCAAACCATTTAGCGTATAATCTTCACGCTCTACATGATATCTAACTTCATTTAGAAGATTAAGGTCACAATCAAACGTATGAATTGTTTGAGGACAAATTTCAATAGTTTCCATTTTTATCCATATTATAGAATGCGAGTAGGGAGACTTGAACTCCCACGACCGTGATGGTCAACAGAT
>CENQ01035324.1_pt1 | contig 13443 bp, 11 predicted proteins | sample 356171 | NCBI WGS metagenome assembly CENQ01 (sample SAMEA2619802, study PRJEB7988) | marine metagenome | biome: marine biome (ENVO:00000447); feature: surface water layer (ENVO:00002042); material: "saline water (ENVO:00002010), including plankton (ENVO:xxxxxxxx)" | depth 5 m
CTTCCGCAGCTAAAGCAACTTTATAAAGACTTGTATAAAGAGTTTGGCGTTTTTGGTTTTATTAAAATATATTGGAAGATTGGGGGTATTAAACGAAAGGTAATATATAGGGCTTTAAAAATGAAGAAAAAATGGCCTTTCAAGATGCCTGAAGATTATCTTTCAATGAAAATTAGTGATCTTAGAGAAATGCATGGCATAAAGATCTTGCTCCCTGAAGAGATGTTATACGCTCCTGTCACAAGAATAGATGTGAATAGCTGAAGAAATTCTGAAACTTAAACATTATTCTTAATTTAAATAACTCGATTGATTGCTTCTAATGTTTTAATTGATCTTGCGTAGAAGTCTGAATAACAAACATTATCTGGATATAGTCTATAGAGTGAATTCTTTTTCCAATCTATAAAAGATTCACCAGGTTCAAGGCGGAGGGTTTGCCTGCAGTTTGTATCTTGCAATGAAAGTTTAAGATAAAACAATGATTCAATATTGTTTCCTGAATAAAAGTGAGAAACTCCAAGATAGTAGTGACTATTAATAAGCTGTTCTTTGTATCCAACTTTTCTAATTTGATTTAGTGTATCTTCTAAAGAAATGATTTCTTGAAAACGCTCTTCGTAAAAAAGGAATGTAGTCAGGTTTGCTATTGCAAGAGTTTTTAAATAGAAGCTTTCCTGAGATTCATCATCTATTATTTTAAATAGAGCATCTATAGCTTCTTGCTTATTACCCAAATAATAATCGGCCTCTGCTACTATAACTTTATAGACATCTGCAACAACTTCAGCCGAAAAAGTTTTTCTTTTCAGAGCACAGTCTTTTGCTTCAGAAAATCTAGCTTGTTTTATAAGATCAAGACAAGTGAAATATCCATTTGGTACTTTTCTGCTTCTTTCATTTAGCCTGTAAATAAATCTATAGCTATGTGTTCTCTTTTCAGTAGGTTGGCTAAATGCATATCTGAGATTCTTTGCAGACTCTAGAGATACCGCATCAAAATATTCACTTGGGTTAGAGTCACTTATAAAGTGACCTGAAGTTGATCCGTCATCATTTATTTCAAAACTAACTTCAGCATATCCTTCAATGCCATCTTGTGATTGTTGCATTGGATAGCTTGGATTAGGGCGGTTTGTTCTAATAAAAGAGGATGGGGAATAGTCAATTGAATAAAGTTTTGCATTAGATAGGAGTAGCGCTGCTTTTGAGTTTTCCTTCTCTTTCTCTTTTAGTAAATTATGGATATTTTCGTACTCTTCAAAAACATATATTCCTAAGCTTGGTGTGGAAGCTAAAATAGAATAACTAAAAGAAAAAAGAAAAATAGTTATAAATAATTTTTTTTTGTTAATGAGACTCATTCCAATTGTTACCGAAACCTATATCTACTAATAATGGAATGGATAATTTTACAGCAGATTCCATTGCATTGCTTACCTTTGACTTTACAAAATCTAATTTTTTTATTGGAGCTTCGAACACAAGTTCATCGTGGACCTGCATTATCATTTTCACTTCTGGCATCTCATTAAAAATTATATTATCAATATCTAACATTGCCTTCTTAATAATGTCTGCTGCAGAGCCTTGGAGTGGTGCATTTATTGCAGCCCTTTCTGCTGCCTGTCTTCTGAGTCCATTTGAGGCATTTATTTCATTTAGATAAAGTCTCCTTCCCATGATAGTCTCAACAAACTGATCTTCTTTAGCTTTTGCTTTGATGTTGTCCATATAGTCTCTAACTCCTACATATCTTGCGAAGTATGTATCTAAATACTCTTGCGCTTCAGCTCTTGTAATTCCAAGCTGTCTAGTAAGTCCAAATGCTGACATGCCATACATCAGTCCAAAGTTGATTGCTTTTGCACTTCTTCTTTGATCTTTAGTTACATCTTCAATTGCTACACCAAAAACCTCAGCAGCTGTTGATGAATGAACATCGATATTATTGTTAAAGGCATTTGTAAGATTTTTATCCTCAGATAAATGAGCCATTATCCTTAACTCAATTTGTGAATAGTCAGCAGAAATAAGTATGTTGCCTTTTTCTGGAACAAAAGCCTCTCTTATTCTTCTGCCTTCGGCGGTTTTAATAGGAATGTTCTGTAAATTTGGTTCTGTAGATGAAAGTCTTCCTGTTGATGTTATGGCTTGTTGATAAGAGGTATGGATTCTTTTTGTCTTAGGATTTTCAATATTTATTAAGCTATCAGTATAAGTAGATTTTAATTTTGCTAATGTCCTATATTGCAAGATTATTTTTGGCAATTCATACTCCTCAGAAAGTCTCTGAAGTGTCTCCTCGTTGGTAGATGGTTGTCCTTTAGGCGTTTTTCTCAATACTGGCAGTCCTTGTTTTTCATATAATATTTCTAGTAGCTGTTTTGGTGAATCGAGATTAAATTCCTCTCCGGCAATCTCAAAAGCTTGCTTTGAAAGGTCTGAAATTTTTTCTCCAAGTTCTTTCGAGTGATTTCCAAGCTTCTTCTTATCTATTTTTGCTCCATTTTGTTCTACCCTTGAAAGCACATGAACGAGAGGATATTCAATATCTTTAAGTAATTTATCTTGCAGAGGTTTCTTCTCTAATAACGGATTTAAAGCATTGAAGAGCCTTAGAGTTATATCAGCATCCTCGGCGGCATAGTCAGTAGCTACATCAATTTTTACTTCGGAAAAACTAATTTGTTTGGAGGCAGTTCCTGTTACATCAGTATACTTTGTGGTTGTGTAATTTAGATAATATTCGGCGAGTCTATCCATTCCATGGCGAGTCGCAGTACTGTTAAGCACATATGACATCAGCATAGTATCTGCTAAAAACTCTGAGAGATTTATTCCATGACGAGAGAGAATTGGAATATCAAACTTTAGATTTTGACCAATAACTTTATTCTGATTTTTTTCGATCACAGGCCCTAGATTTTTTTGGATGTAATCCAGCGAAAGCTGATCAGGACAGTTTTCGTATGAGTGACCTATTGGAATATAGCATCCCTCATTTTCTTTTACAGAAATTGAAATGCCTATGAGATTTGCGGAAACAGTGCTAACTGAATCTGTCTCCGTATCAATTGCAAATGCTTTTGACTTATCTATTTTGTTTATCCACTTCTCAAGACTTTTTTCAGATAAAACAGTCTCATATTTTGATTTTTTCTTTTGCTGCTTAATTTTTTCCTCACTATTTTTTGGTGTTGCAAATTCTAACTCCGAAAAAATCTTATTAAGCTCTTCATCATCAGGATTAAGAGTTAAAAGATCAATAAACTGTTGTTGTATATCTACATCTTGTTTAAGAGAAACAAGTTTTATATTTCTATCTAAATCATTCAAAGAATTCCTCAAATTCTCGCCAACAACTCCTTTAATTGATGAGGCATTTTCTTTTATTGATTCTAAGTCTCCAAATTCATTTAGCCATTTGGCGGCAGTCTTTTGTCCTACTTTCGGCACACCAGGAATGTTATCAGATGAATCTCCAACAAGTGCTAACATGTCTCTAATTTGATTAGGTTTAACTCCAAATTTCTCGATTACATCTTTTTCATTAAACTTTTTATTGGTCATTGTATTGATCATTGAAACAATAGGATCTTCAACCAACTGCATTAAATCTTTGTCCAGTGAAGAAATAACACAACTATAACCTTCTTCTTTGGCTATTTTCACAATGGTAGCTATTACATCATCAGCTTCTACTCCTTCAACCTCTACTATTGGAAATCCTATTGCCTTACATATTGATTTAATTGGATCTAACTGAAGCCTTAGCTCATCTGGCATAGGTGGCCTGTTAGCCTTATATTCAGAATAAATGTCGCTTCTAAATGTTTTACCCTTAGCATCAAAAACTGTGATGATAGAAGAGCCATCATTCTCATTTCTGATGTTCATCATCATATTTGATACGCCCTTTATTGCGCCTGTAGGCCTGCCTGATGATGTTGTTAGAGGTGGCATCGCGTGGAAAGCACGATATATGTACGAGGATCCATCAATGATATATAAATTTTTTTTCATTTTATTATTTATTATGACATTAGGATTTTTTTATTAATACAAAAGATTTATCATATGTCACAAGTGTTATATTTTATTGAAAAATCATGGGAAATCTATGCAAAAAGATTTCATTTAAATAATGCTTTCTTAAGTTTAAGCATAATATTTCTTGCTTGGATAATGGATATTGTTTTGGCACTATATGCCTGTCCTTTATGCATCCTGACAAGATATGTTTTTGGAGCTTTTGCTTTCTTCTCGTTGATCGCAGCCCTAAATACTAGATTTAAGTTACTAAAAAACCTTCTTGTTTTTGCTTCTCTTGTTTTTGGTGTTGGTGTAACTAGCAGGCAAATATACATCCAAAACCTCTCATCAGAAGGATTAACTAACTTATCTGGCTGTGGAATGCCGTTTGAAACAACTATAGCGTTTTATGGCTTTTTTGAGGGTTTATATAAAACTCTACAAGGTGGCCCCAGCTGCGCAGAAGACGGATGGAGATTCATCTTTAATTTTGCTGAATGGGGTTTAGTTTTCTTTCTACTATTTATTTTTCTTAATCTTCTTAACGTGTTTAAAGTACTAAAAAAGGTATAATTTAAGGACAAATTTTAATATTTATGGTTTTTGAACTTTCAAATAAGGATCTCATTTCTAAAGCTCTTGAGAGGGAAGAAGGTGTGCTAGCTTCTAATGGTGCGCTGACTGTTGTTACAGGTAAAAGAACTGGAAGAAGTCCACTTGATAGATATATTGTTAAAGAGGAAACAAGCAAAAATGATATTGAATGGGGTGAAATAAATAGGCCTTTTCATGAAGAGAAATTTCATTCCCTTTGGTCTAAAGTTGAGACCTATTTGGAAGACAAAGAAAAGTTCTTAACTAAAGTTCATGTTGGATCTCATCCTGATCATTATCTTCCAATTGAAATAACGACTGAAACAGCATGGCAGAGTCTCTTCTCAAGGTTAATATTTATTGATCCTGAAGAATTTAATCCAAAAGGTAAAAATAATTGGAAGATATTTAGTGCAGCAAATTTTAAATGCGTGCCTGAAATAGACGGGACTAATTCAGATGGTTGTGTAATTATAAATTTTAAAGAAGAAAAAGTCCTAATTGCGGGGATGAAGTATGCTGGTGAAATGAAAAAATCAATGTTTTCGGTTCAAAACTTTCTTCTACCGGCAAAAGATATCCTTCCGATGCATTGCTCTTCTAATATCAATGATAATAATTCAGTTGCTTTATTTTTTGGTCTTTCAGGTACCGGAAAAACAACTCTCTCCGCTGATCCGGCATGCACATTAATCGGTGACGATGAACATGGTTGGTCTCAAGGCTCTGTCTTTAATTTTGAAGGTGGATGTTATGCAAAATGCATAGATCTCTCTGAAGAAAATGAGCCTGTTATCTGGAAAGCTATTAAAGATGGGAGTATTTTAGAGAATGTTGTATTAAATGATGGAATTCCAGATTATTCGGATGTTTCCTTAACTCAGAATTCAAGATGTTGTTATCCAAGGACACATATCGAAAAGGCAGTGCCTGAGAACTATGCCGGTGAGCCAAAAACTGTAATCTTCCTCACTTGTGACTTAACTGGTGTCCTTCCACCGGTATCAATACTATCTAAAGAAGCTGCAGCCTATCATTTTTTAAGCGGTTATACAGCAAAAGTTGGATCAACTGAGATTGGATCATCCTCAGAAATAGAATCAACTTTTTCGACCTGCTTTGGTGCGCCGTTTTTTCCGAGACCTGCTGGTGTTTATGCAGATCTTCTGATGAAAAGAGTCGAAAATTTTGGTTCAAAGGTTTTTCTTGTAAATACAGGATGGACTGGTGGCCCTTATGGGGTTGGAAAAAGATTCGATATTCCAACCACCAGAAGAATTGTTAATGCAGTTCAAAATGGAGAGCTTGATGATGTTGAAACTCATATGCTGAAGGGTCTTAACCTTGAGGTTCCAAAATCAATTCAAGGAGTTGATAGTAATTTACTTAATCCTCGCGATACCTGGGAGAATAAAAATGATTACGATGCTGCTGCAGAAGACTTAATAGAACTATTTCAAAAGAATTTTGAAAGATTTGATGTCAGTGAAGAAATTGTTTCTGCTGGCCCTTCCAAACAATAAAAAATACGAGAATGACTTTTAGCAATAAGATTGCTGAGTTAAAAAATAAGGGATTTTTCGAAAATCTAGTGATTACTAGAGGAATTGAAAAAGAATCTCTTAGAGTAACAGAAGATGGTTTTTTGTCTCAAACTAAGCATCCGAAAGGTCTTGGTTCTCCACTAACCAATAAGTATATTACGACTGACTTTTCTGAGGCGCTAGTAGAACTAGTTACACCGACTTTCAACAATATCAATGATGTTTATGAATTCCTTTTGGATCTTCATATTTTCACAGGAAAAGCTATGAAACCTGATGAGGTTTTATGGACAAACTCTATGCCATGTTTTATTGCAGATGAGTCCGAGATAAGGATCGCTGAGTTTGGTTCAAGCAATATTGGAAGATTAAAAAATATTTATAGAAAAGGACTTCGTGTACGCTACGGTTCGATTATGCAGTGTGTAGCAGGTATTCACTACAATTTCTCGATTGATGATAATTCACTTGCTAACTTTACTGGAAGCCTTAATAAAGATACAAAATCAGATATCTATCTTGGTCTTATAAGAAATTTCAAAAGAAATTTTTGGTTCCTACTCTATTTCTTCGGTGCCTCTCCTATTTTTGATAAATCATTTGTGTCCGGCAGAAGTCATTCAATCAAGAAGAGTAATTTGTCTGATCTATATGGTGAATATGCTACCTCCCTAAGAATGAGTGAGGTTGGTTACCAAAGCTATCACCAAGAAGCCTTGAACATTAAATATAACTCGCTTAATAGTTTTATCGAGTCTCTAAAAAAAGGAGTATTTGAAGAATATAAAATTTTTAAGGATTTAGGTCTTTATGATGACGGCAACGAGAGACAACAAATATCGTCAGGTATTTTGCAAATAGAAAACGAATTATATGATTCTATAAGACCAAAACGAAAAGGCGCCTCAGAAAAACGACCAATAGAGCTTCTTTCATCTGAAGGTATCGAATATGTAGAGGTTAGAGGAATTGATTTATCTCCTAATACTCTTACAGGAATATCCAAATCAGAAATGCGATTGCTGGATGTGTTTCTTATACATTGCTTGATTAAGGAATCTGAACTCATGAGCCAGTCTGAATATGATGAAATGAATAAAAACTATGAGATTGCAATTCATTCAGGCTCAGATCAAGAACAGAAACTTTCATTTAATGGATTAGAGTCAAGTATAAGAAATAAGATATCAACCATTTCTGAGGAGCTTTTGATCATTGCAAAAGAATTAAATTTAGTCGATCCAGAATTCGAAAAGTCTGTTTCATATTGTTTGAGTAAGGAAAATAAGAGCAGGCATTTATTAAATAATATATTAGAAAGCAATGAGAGTTTTACAGAAAATATTTTGCAGGAAAGTATAAATCAAATGAACTCATTAAGAGGTTCTAAGCTTAAAAATGAAACTATTTTAGAAAATGAAAGGTTAAATTCTATTGAGTTACAAAAAGAGATAGAAGCAAAAAAGGGTGTTGAATTAAATAAGTATGTGGAACAATATAATGACAAAGTAAGGGGATAAATATGAAAGCATTGCAATGTGTTGAGCTTGGAGGAGTAGACAAACTAGAAATCAATGAAATCTCTTGTCCAGATGTTGGTCCAGGACAAATTCTGATTGATGTTAAGGCGGCTAGTGTAAATTTTCCTGATGTCTTGATGATACAAGGTTTATATCAATTTCAACCTCCACTACCTTTTACGCCCGGTGGTGAAGCAGCAGGTATTATTGAAAAGGTTGGAGAAGGTGTAGAGGGTTTTAAAGAAGGTGACAAGGTGTTTGCAATGACTGGTATGGGTGCATTTGCAGAAAAAATTATTGCGCCAAAGGAATCAGTGATGTCAATTCCAGAATCAATGGACTATGAAACAGCAGCTGCTCTTTCAATGACATATGGAACAACGCTATATGCACTAAAACAAAGAGCGGAACTAAAAGCAGGTGAAACATTATTGGTCCTTGGAGCTGCTGGTGGAGTTGGTCTTGCTGCTGTTGATTTAGGTAAAGCAATGGGAGCTAAGGTTATTGCCGCTGCATCGTCTCAAGAAAAAATTGATATGTGCATTCAGCATGGTGCCGATGAAGGATTCATATATCCAACTGGTGACTTATCAAGGGACCAACAAAAAGAGCTTTCAGGAAAGATTAAAGAACTCACTGGAAGTGTTGGGGCCAATGTAGTTTATGATCCGGTAGGCTCTCATTATTCTGAGCCGGCATTAAGAGCGATCGCCTGGGAAGGAAGATATTTAGTAATCGGTTTTGCTGCTGGGGATATACCTAAGATTCCCCTCAATCTAGCTTTGCTGAAGGGATGTCAAATAGTTGGTGTTTTTTGGGGTGCATGGACTGGAATTGATCCTGAAGGTAATAAAGCAAATTTTACGGAGTTATTTAAACTTCATAGTGATGGGAAAATAGCTCCTGAAGTTTCTGATAAATTCACACTTGATAATGCTGCAGATGCCATAGCTCATCTCCAAAATAGAAAAGCAAAAGGAAAAGTAATAATAACTATATAAATAATGTCTTTAACAAAAGCTGACGATTATCCAATACATCAAATTTCGAGCCCTGTATCCGAGGTTGGCTCTGAGAGAAACTTTTATGACAGATATTTTTTTAACGGTTATTCCAAAACAGATGATATCTATTTTGGTGCTGTGCTCTGTGTGTACCCAAACCTCAATATAATGGATGGGGCATTCACTCTTGCTTATAAAGGAAAACAATTCAATTCAAGAGCATCAAGGATTTTAAATTTAGAAAGACTTGAAACCGAAGTGGGCCCTCTAAAGGTTGAAGTTATTAAACCATTGAAAAAACTTAAAGTTACTTTGAATGATGTTGAAAACAATTTCGAAGTTGATTTAACTATCACTGGCAGATTTGAGCCGATGAGAGAGCCTCAAATGCAATTATTTAATGGGCCAAGAATGATTATGGATACTTGTAGACTAACTCAGCAGGGTAGATGGTCTGGAAAGATAAAAATAAATGATGAGCAAATTGATGTAACTGAGGATGCCTTTGTTGGGACAAGAGATAGATCTTGGGGAGTTAGGCCGGTTGGAGCTTACGATAGTCAGCCTGTTGTTCCTTTTAACATGCCACAATTCTATTGGTTATGGGCGCCCTTTCACTTTGAGGATCTTTCTGTTCACATCTACTTTATTGATAAAGCGGATGGCACTCCAGATACTGTCCTAGCAATTATGCAAGGCTCAGGATTTGAAGAAGAAATAGAATTACATAACATACAAAAGAAAGTTTCTTATGTGCCTAAATCTAGAAGAGTTGAGTCCATGATAATTACCGCAACTGATAAAGAAGGTAACAATATTGAGATTAGTATTGACTGCGGCATGAAGGCATTTATGTGCGGTCTTGGGTATATGCATCCTGATTGGGGTCATGGTCATGATAAAGGAGATAACGCTTCTCAATTTGATGAATATGATCTTGATGAAGATCCTGGTGATCCTCCATATTTACATGTTCAAGCTCTTTCTGATGCCACATTAAGAATTGGAGATAAAACTCATAAAGGAAGAGGTGTTTTGGAGCAACTTATTCTAGGAGCACATGAACCGAGTGGATTTGTTGATCTTTTTGATAAGCCTTAATGTCGGTATCTACTGATAAAAAATTTGATGAAAAGCTTCTCAAGCTTCAGTCCTGGCTCAAAGATCTTTATGGCGATTGTGAAGTTATACCTCATAAAAGCTCAATTGCATCTGGTTTTTCTAATGAGACTTTTGTTTTCGACGTAAAAGGAAAAAATGTTTTAGAAAGTCTTGTTTTAAGGCTTCGGCCAACGGGTTATCAAGTCTTTCCTGACTATGACTTAAAGATGCAGGCTTCAATTATGAAGCTTTTAAGATCAAAAGGCCTGCCCACTCCAGAAGTAATATTTGAGAACTATAATAATGATATTTTAGGTTCAGAGTTTTATGTGATGAGGTGCATTGATGGTGAGGCTCCTAGTGATAATCCCCCTCATCATATGGATCCTGAAGGAATGATGGGGAAAGGGACTCCAGAGCAAAGATATTCAGTGTGGTCAGATTGGTTAAGTAATTTATCATCATTTCATAGTTTAGATTTAACAGCTGATGAGGTTTCAAATTGTGGTTTTAAGAATACAGATGATCCACTCGGTGAAGAGTTGAATTACTACAAAGAGTTTTTAGATTGGGGTATGGATGGAGAAAAACATCCTGTTTGCATGAATGCTTATGATTGGCTAGTTGCCAATAAACCAGAATTACAAAAAGTTTCCCTTTGTTGGGGTGACTCAAGAATAGGTAATGTTTTATATAATGACTATAAAGCATCTGCCCTTCTTGACTGGGAAATGGCGAGTCTGGGAGATCCATTGATGGATCTAGCTTGGGGTTTCGCAGTTGATGAATGTAATAGTTTAGGGCTTGGTGTTCCTAGACTTGATGGCTCCATGAGTCAGAACGAGGGTATAGAAATTTGGGAAAATAAAACTGGCTTATCTGCAGAAAATATAAATTATTTCAGAATTTTAGCTCTGTTTAAGTTTTCAGTAATAATGGTAAGGGTTGCAAAACGTTTAATATTTAATGAGATTATGCCGCTGGATTCAGACTTCCACTTAAATAATTTTACTACTGAATATCTAGATAGTGAGGTTTCAAGTGTCTCTAAACTTTAAATATTTATCGTAGCAACAGTACTACAGATATCTTCATTGATACAAACTTCAGCATATCTATCGTAGTTAGTAGGATCATTATTGATGATTATTAATTTCTTACCATTTTGAATAGCAAAAGCTGGAAGTGAGGCAACGGGTTGAACCTGAAGAGACGAACCCAATACTATTAAAATATCACTTTCGATAATTTTATCTTTGGATTTCTCAAAATCATCCATGTTCATTGGCTGTCCAAATGAAATTGTTGCAACTTTTACTAAGCCAAAACATGTAGGACAGTTTGGAATTTCTTTATTTTTTGAAACAGCATTATGAAATGGTTTTATGCTTAGCTCTTTTTCACAATCTAGACATTTAGCTTTAGTTGCACTGCCATGGACCTCTATTATTCTGTCTTTATTAACTCCTGATCTATGATGAAGTCCATCTATGTTTTGCGTAATAACATAGCCTTCTTTTTTATCTAAAACCTCTTTTACAAATAAATGTCCTTTATTGGGTTTAATTCTTTCAATGGTTTCATTAAGAGCTATGTTTCTCTCCCAAGAAAGCTGTCTGGCCGAATGGCTGTTTAAAAAGTCTCTAAACATGATTGGTTTATTGGACTTCCAAAAACCATTATCACTCCTAAAGTCAGGAATCCCTGAGTTGGTGCTTATTCCGGCACCAGTAAGAAACACAATATTTTCTGATTCTTCTAAAAGGCTTTCTATCTTGAGAGTCTCTTTTTCTATCAACTGATGCAGTTTAAATTACCAAGATTTGGTTTTGCTTCCTGAGATATATTCCTCTAGCATTTCAAGCTCTTCACAGGAATTTGGACACAACGCTTTAAGTTTCGCCAAGTTGGCATTTGCTTCTTCTAGTCTTCCAAGCTCTACAAATAGCTCACCTTGATATTCAATTGCTACCTTATTATCTGGATCAAGATTAAGCGCTTTAGTATATAAAGACTCAGCCTCACTGTAGTTCTTTAGTTTTCTATTGGTAAATGCTAAAAGCGTCCAACCATCAGCATCCTTCTTTTTAGACTTTGTATATTTTTTTAAGGTTTTAAGAGCACTCTTATAATCTTCTTCTTTTAGCTGTTTCGTAGCTTTTTTATAAAGATCAGATGCGCTTTCCTTGTCATACTTTGATGCATCTAAATTAAAGGAAATCAATAATAATAAGGATAGAAAATAAATATTTAAATACTTCATGTTAATAATATAAGTATGAGAGCATAAGAAAACAAGGGCTTATTATTGAGTGGTAACTGACTGATAAGTCAAAGAAAGTTTTGAAATATCAAAAGGAGGCCTAAAAAATCCAAAATATTCAGCATCCTTGTTGATCAAGATTATATTATTAACATGATTGCTTAGCTCCTCAATAGAATGCATTTCATGCTTCATTGGTTTCACTTTTGCAACATTAAGTTGTGTTGTAAGGCTTAATAAAGTTGGTCTTTCTGCCCTAAGGCCAACAAAGCTTGGGTCAAATCTAGAAGCATAGAAGTTTATATCTTTTGCAGAATCTCTCTCAGGATCAATGGTAACCAATACCCACTGCTTATCGTCAAGCTCGAAGTCTTTTTCTCTCAGAGTATTGATGAGTTTTCTTAATTCGCTCATTGTTACTGGGCACTCTGAAGGACAACTACTGAAACCAAAGTACATTATTGTCCATTTATCCTCTAAGTCTGATTTTGTGAAGTAAGAGCCATCTTCCATCTCCAGCTTGAAATCCGAGAGCGCAATGGGCTCCTGTAACTTATAAAAGCCATTTATTAATAGCTCTTCATTACTGAGTATTCTTGGAGCTGTAAGCTTGTTCACGAATCCAAAAAGTATCGTTGCTATGAATACAAAAATAAGAAGCAAAGAAAGTCTTATATTATTTTTCATATTAAATAAAGTGATCTACTAGAAGTGCAAAAAAAATTAGAAAAATATAATAAATTGAATATTTGAATGAAGTCATGGGGTATTCTTCGTCATCTGTTAAATACATTTTTATTGATGAATATAAATAAAATATTCCAAGTCCAAGAGCTGAAAATAAATATATATTTCCTGACATTAATACAATGTAAGGGAGCAGGCTTACAAGCACTAATAAAATTGTGTATAAAATAATTTGAAGCTTTGTGAATCTTACTCCATGCGTAACTGGCAACATTGGTATAGACTCTCTCGCATAATCTTCCTTTCTATAAATGGCAAGTGCCCAAAAATGTGGAGGTGTCCAAACAAAAATTATTAGCACCAAAAGAAGTGCATTTGGATCTATTGAATTAGTTACAGATGTCCACCCTAAAAGTGGTGGCGCAGCTCCAGCCAAGCCTCCAATAACTATATTTTGGGGCGTTGCTCTTTTTAGAAAAACCGTATATATGAAAGCATATCCTATTAGTGAAGCTACTGTAAGAACTGCTGTAAGTGTATTTACTTGACTAACAAGAATGGCTGTTCCAGCAACCATCAAAGCAAGCGCAAATAGACTTGCGTTGAAGGTTGTGATTTCACCCTGTGGTAGCGGGCGGTTAGAAGTTCGAACCATATTTGCATCTATATTTCTATCTATAATTTGGTTAATGGTT
>CENQ01029014.1_pt1 | contig 13439 bp, 7 predicted proteins | sample 356171 | NCBI WGS metagenome assembly CENQ01 (sample SAMEA2619802, study PRJEB7988) | marine metagenome | biome: marine biome (ENVO:00000447); feature: surface water layer (ENVO:00002042); material: "saline water (ENVO:00002010), including plankton (ENVO:xxxxxxxx)" | depth 5 m
TTTTTTTAAGGTGTATATGTCCAAGCGTCCCTAAAAGAACGATCAGTAGGAACCTCTGATTTGTCCACTATGTATGATGTTTTCCCTGATGGTACATCTTTTGCTCGTATTTGCTCTAGAGTAAGACCACAATTGTCTGATGGTATCATAATAGCAATACCACCCTCATCAGTTTCAAAAATTATTCTTTTATCAGAATTTGCCATTTTTTATTGATTATTTATTAAGAAAAGACGATCACTCCTGCATAAGGTTGATCTGCTCTCTGACCAGAGTTTTCAGTTTTGTAGCATAAGAATCTTACATGGTTTCTATCAGCAGTATATACAAATGGATGAGTGTGTGCAAGTTGACCAGGTACGTTATAAACTGTACCTGTAATCGCCAAAGAAATCGCTTGGTAATCAGTTGTACTATTATTACCATCTTTTAGTTGATTTGAATAATTAACTTGATAATCTCCAACACCATAATCAGTTATTGTGCTAACATTTACATCACTCTGAATTGATACAGTACCCGTTCCATTAAATTGAACCCAAGCACTTGCAACAGATGCATTTTGAATAACACCTGTCATTATAAAACCTCCACCATTTTCTGATATTCTTGCATCATGATCTTCATTAATATTATTTTTAAAGTCAATATATGCACCACTTGAATTCCTAGTAATCTCTATAGCACCATCACTTGGTGAAAGTAATACTTGACCATTACTATGGTTAGCAGTTACATTACTTCCATTAAAAGTAAAATTTGCTTCAGCATTTAATTCACCAGCAGTATTTGAACCAGTTATGATTCTATTATCTGCGTTATTGTTAATTACTGCTGATCCAGATTCTCCTTTATCACCAGTTCCTGGCTCACCTTTTTGACCTTTTGTAGAATTATCAGCACCTGCTTCTCCTTTTTGCCCTTTATCGCCTTCATCACCTTTATTACCTTTTGCTAAAACATCTCCTGGTTCACCCTTATCTCCCTGCTCACCTTTATTATCACCCTTTTCTCCTTTTACTGATTCACCTTTATCACCTTTTGACGCTGCAGGTGATGTGGTTGCAACCCATTGAGATGAATTACCATCATCATAGTAAACATATAAATCACCCTCATCACTATCCCACCACAAATCTCCAGTGTTCAATCCTGTAGTTGGTGCTGTAGTTCCAATATTTACATTAGCACCTGATCCAGCTCCTGAGTCTCCTTTATTACCTTTATCTCCCTTATCACCCTCATCTCCCTTATCACCTTCACCCTTTTCTCCCTTTTGAGATTCCTCTCCTTTATCTCCTTTATCACCTTCTCCCTTATCTCCCTTATCTCCTTTTGTAGAATTATCTTCACCCTTTTCTCCTTGACCTCCTTTTTCTCCATCACCACCTTTATCTCCCTTATCTCCTTTTTCACCCTTTGTCGCTGCTGGTCCCTCAGGTCCTTCTTCACCCTTATCACCCTTGTCCCCTTTATCACCTTTATCACCTTTTGTAGAATTATCTTCACCTTTAATTCCTTTATCACCCTTTTCCCCTTTATCACCCTTGTCTCCCTTATCACCTTGTACACCTACATCCCCTAAGTTTCCTTTTACACCTTTATCACCCTTTTCTCCTTTTTCACCACCATTTCCTTTTTCTCCCTCACTTCCTTTATCACCAAGACTACCTTTACTTCCTTCTTCTCCCTTATCACCCTTAATTCCTTTTTGTCCTTTATCACCCGTTCTTGAAAAATTTAATACACACTGCTCTTGATCTGTGGGAACATTACCAAATCCATTTTGAACACCTATTGTAATATACCCAGTAGAATTTGTGGCACTTGTTATCTCGAAAATTGAAAGTGTGTTATCAGTGTTGTCATTTGAAGAAACGTATAGATAACCAGCTACAGCACTACTTGAATCATCCCAAGATAATAATTGATCTGTCATATCGACAGAATTTATGTCTAAAATATCAATGTATATTAAAGATACATTAGTTGCATTTGAGTTGTTAAAACGAAATACTCCTTGTGATGGATCTCCTGCTGTTGTAACAGATGAAAATCTATATCTCAATCCTGCTTTTGCTCCCTGATCACCTTTATTTCCTATATCACCCTTATCTCCTTTGTCACCTTTGACACTTTCTCCTTTTTCTCCTATTCCTTTATCTCCTATACTACCTTTTATTCCCTTTTCTCCTTCATTTCCCTTATCACCTATTTCTCCCTTTTGTCCCTCAAAACCTTTATCTCCCTTTTCTCCTTTATTTCCCTTTGCTTCAACATCTCCCTTTTCACCCTTATTACCTGCAGGTCCTCTTCCTCCACCAACTGCTGTGACCCATTGTGAAGAATCAGGATCATCATAGCGTACGAATAAATCTCCTGTATCACTTTCCCACCACAATTCTCCATTTTTTGCATTTAGTGGGGGTTCATTCCCAACTGTAACAGGTATCACGGTTACAGTTGCAGCGATACCAGGATGTCCTGAAGGACTTTGTACAGATACATTTGCAGTTACAGCAGCACCTACAAAATTTAATTGAGTGATACTACTTGCAGCACTAACTTGTACCCCTTCGTCAAATATAGTAATTGCACCTGGTATCAATCCTCCACCTACAGGAACCCAAAATCTTTGACCTGGATATCCTGGTATGGCAATCAATTGATATTGACCACCTGGAGGAGGAGTTGGCCCAACAAGAGGATCTGATAAATTTGGTTCTGCTTGTTCTAGATTAAGATACTGATAACGATCTTCTTTAAGTTGATCTTGAGGTGTTCTCTTAACTCTGCCACTTAAATATTTTACCATATTAACCAGTACTATTCTCCAATATACTTGCAATTAATTCCATTTCTAATGGTGCAAAATAACCACCAGAATAACTTTCACCAACATTAACTACAAATGTTTTAGGAGTATTATAATTATTATTTTGTGCTCCTCCAGTCACAGCAAGTTCAGCATCAGATGCTGGATCTGTAACACGAGGATAACTATGTTCGGTTTCTCTATTGTCCATTGAACAAGAAAATATAATACCGTTATCAATGATTCTTACAACATCGCCATTAGAAAGATTATGATTAATGTCTGTCGTTATAACAAGTTCCCCAGCTTGTAAGTCATAAGTTTCTACAACTTGCTGATCAGGATTTCTAGTTGAACCACCACCATAATAGACAGCACGAGTAACATTATATCTCGTTCCTATTTTGTGAATATTATTTGCTAATGAATTTGCTTGATTATAAGTATGAATTGATGTGTCAGATGAGGTTCCGATGAAAACTATGATACGATTAATATTTTCAACCGACGCTCTTAATATTTTACCATATGCATAATCTGGTTTTCCAACATTTTGATTTTGTCCTGAATTTCTTGGATATTTTTTAGCAGTAGTATTACCATCAAGTGCACAAGTGAATGCAAAACTTTCCTTTTCAAGTCTTACAGAATCACCATCAGTAAATCCATGTGATGGTGAACAAATACTTAAATTACCAGTAGTGGGAGAATATGTAGTTCCTTCTGGTGCTGCAATTGTAATAGTTGGTGCGGATGTGTAACCACTTCCACCACTCAAAGTTATCTGTGTAATAACATCATTTACGATAGTTACTGTTGCAGTGCCACCATTACCACCACCTCCAGATATGGTGACTGTTGGTGAAGCAATATATCCCATACCTCCATCGTTGATAGTTAAATTGCCAGTCAATGCACCAGCACTGATATTGGATAAGGATGCAGTCGCTGTTGCAGTGGTACCCGCTGATGAACTTTTCTTGATATATCCTGTAGGAGATCCTGCTGCTGATACAACTTCAATTGCAAGAGGTTTTGATCTTTCATAATAATGTACCGCAGAATTATAATAATGAGAATAGTCTTTACCTGTAACTCCAAGAGGAACTGAACCGCCAATATGAGATGTAAATGTTTTAGATGTACCGACAAATCCTTCAATTGATTCAACGGTATATGATTGTGGTGGGTCTGGAAATATGTTTGTTGTTATTCCAGTTTGTCCTGCTTTACAAGTCAAAGCAATACCAGTTAAAGTGATTGGATCACCCGCTTTAAATGGATGAGGTTCCTTAGTGTTTATTGTAACAATACCTGTTGGTTCATCATAATCTACAAATGTTATAATTCCAACTTGTTGTTGTGTACCTTCAATGAATATCTTATCTACGATTAAAGGAGTTTTTTCTAATACTAATCTACCATCAACAAGTATAGCAGCATCGCTAGGAGGAATCTCGACATTTTTTATAACTCTAACTTCTCTCTTATTGCCTGTACTTCTTTGGGTTCTTTGCTGAGTAAATGTTACTTTAGGAAAAGTAGCACCAATACCAACATTAGCAACTTGTAGATACAATAACAATGCAGAAGTTCCAGTTGGTACTTCGTAAAGTTTTTGTTTACCAACTGAGACAGGAACTGCTACAGATATAAATTTATTGACTGGTGCTATCGCCATTTTAGTTTAATGCTAATATCAGAGGAGTTAGTTGTGCTTGAATCGCTCTGTTGAAATCTCTTCCACGAATCGTTGAAGTTGTTTGGTCTATTGTAAGTCCATCACCAATACGGAAATTACCTTTTTGATCTGTGCTTGTAAACGGAACTTGACCTCCGTTGATTGCAACCACCTCATTTTCAGGTATAGGAGCTCCTGCCTGGAATGGGTTAGCTGTATTTATGTCTGTACCTGCACCGATATATTCAAATGAATGTGAGCTTGTTATGATACGACTCAATCGTACAAATTCAACTACAACACCTGAAGCGATTGGATATGGAATAAATTCATTAAATACTACAGTTGATAAACCAACTACTGCTGATGTCTCAGTTGCTTCACTCACAGTAAATAAGATTGGATCCATATCAACTTCAAGTTGTGCATTACCCTCACCTGAAATAGCGACAACCAAATCTTGACCAGGTAAAAAGTTTCGACCACTGTTTATGACATCGACAGAAGTAATTGTCCCTGCAGCACTAACATTTGGAGAAAACTCTGGTAAAATTGATTCTGGACCTTGAGGTGTTGCAGGAATACCACTTGAATCTACCAATGATATAATTGGTGGTGCAGCAGCATTATAATCACCATCATTACCCCCATTTATAACTCTAAGTCCTCGAACTAATTCTAATGGTTTTGTGACAGTTGCAGTTGAAGGACTATCTGCATAATCATTCATATTCAAATGAAAATAAGCACCCTGACCATCAAAAGGAGTACGATTATTATTTGACTGATCTTGTGTGTTTGTTGATATGATTCGGTCTGACCCACCTATTGTAGAAGTAGATGTAACACCATCAAATTCAATATCTCCAAATCCATCTGCCATCAATCCAAGTCTACCAAATGATGAGTTTGAGTTTGTTAAATCACATTGTCCACCAGATGTAGCAGCGATACCAATGTCAGAACAAATTGTAAATATAGAAACCAATTGAGCATAAGCATTGTTAGATAATGATACGCCAATACCTGCTTCATTATATTGTGTAAATGAATCACACACCATAGATTTTAAATCTTGTCCCAAATCATTTGTACCTGTGAAAGCAGCATTTGCATGATCACCATTGATTTTCATACCAATACTTTTTGACATAAAATTAGTGCAGTTACGAACATAGGGTGAACGCCATCTTCCAGCAGAACCTTCGTTTGCTGGTCCTAAATCTGTAAAACCAGTCGCTGCTTGAAAAGCAAAACCTGCTGCAACATCAGCAGCAGTTGGTGGAAATGCTACAGCACCACAATTAGAATGATCATCACTGATATTAGCACCTGTAAAACTTAAATTCTCAATCAAACATCCTCTTCTAACATGAAAGAAATCTCTATTTTTATTTTCTGGTATTAATAAAACTAATCTTAAGTCCTCACCGTTTATGGCAACATCATCTCTCAAACCAACAGGATTATTTTCTATGTATGTTCCACTTCTAACTCTTATCGTATCACCCTGCTGTGCGATTGCAGCTGCAGCACCAATTGTATATTTCGCATCACCTTCAAGTAATCCACTATTTGTATCACATCCATTTTTTGTGACCCATATCGTTCTCTTTGTTTGAACACCAGATGGTCTCCAAGAAACACCCATTCCTACACCACTTGTATCAAACGATGACAAACGATAATCAGTCTTACAAATACCTACTCCATTATTACCAAAGAAATCAATTATACGTTTATCTAATTCTAAATCACCAGTTATTTTTGCATCTTCACCTACATTAAGATTTTTAGCAATTCCCACACCACCATCAATTACAGCTGCACCAGTTGTTGTACTTGTTGATTGTGTTTGATCATCTACATCCAATCTTCCTCCAATTACAGTATTTTGTCCAACATTTAATTGAAGTGCGATTCCTACACCACCATCTATGACAGCAGCACCACTTGCAGTATTTGTTGATGGTGTATTATCATCAACGTCGAGTCTTCCTTTAATTACTGCACTCAGACCAACGTTTAAGTTTTTCTCAATTCCAACACCACCATCTACGACTAATGCACCTGTATCCTTATCAGTTGAATCAGTTGCGTCTAGTATCTCTGTTTGTCCACCAACTATAAGTTTCTTTTGTATACCAACACCACCATGAAAATGCACTGAAGCAAGAAGTGGTGCTGTTGCATCAGTAGTGTCATTAAATGAAGCTGCACCATCTACATTTAAAAAAGCACCGAGTCTTGTATTACCATCAACATCGAGAGTCGCATTTAATGTTGTATCTCCATCAACATCAAGTGAACTATTTAAAGTAGTTGCTCCATCAACATCTAATGTCTGATCAATCTTTGCATTACCATCAACGTTTAAGTCAGCATCAAAGTCAACATTTCCAGTTACATGAAGTTCTCCCGTAACATCTAATTCTTTATTAGGACTATTATTATTAATACCAACTTTAGACATCCTATAGATGTCATTTCCAGTAAATCCCCAAAAATCTTTTGTTTGTATATCTGCTATTAGTGTTGGGTTTGTTGGATTGGGTATGGGTACTAATGAATCAACCCCAGTTCCAAAACTATTAATTTGTTTGAAATTAAAAACTGTGAATGACTGTGCAATACCAGTTAGTGGAATATATTGACCCTCATCCTGTACAAATACACCTTCAGTAAATGATGGTTCAAAGGATACCCATCTTATACCAACTTCATCACGATTTAAAAAGAAACCACTTGCACCTGGTGAACCAGCGGAATCGTAAATATTTCTCGATATATGAACACTTCCATCAACATCTAATTTTAAATCACCTTGCGTGGATCCATCATATTGTACGTTACCAATAGTCCAATCACCACCAACAGTAGTTGTACCAATACCAACAGTTCCTATCCCAGTAATTACAGCACTATTATCACCCTGACCTACTTGAAATTTATCTACTGGTTGCGTAGTTCCAATACCAACCAAACCTAAATCAGTAACATTGAAAGAAGTATCACCTGTGCCTACTTGCAATCTATTATCAGGTTGTGTTGTTCCAATACCGACTCTGCCTCCTACTTGACCATCTAAATCGGATGTACTAGATATCGCAACAAATACTGTGCCAGCAGCACCAACATTATGTCGCTGAAAAACAGTTAGGTAATCAGTTTCAATGTCAAAGTGAAATGATGTGCCAATGAAAGTTGATAGTCCACTTACTATTAAATTACGATTTATATTAACATCTTCAAATTCAACATTAGTAAAATCTATATCGGAGGCATCTATATCGGCATATAATGTTCCGTAAACATAAACATCATCCAAGAATTCGGTTTTTTCACCAAACTGATTTGCATTTGAATTATAATCTGGATTTGTGACTTGACCTTTTTTAAAACCTGGCATTATCCAAACCCTCCAGTAAATGCATTACTAATAACATCTTGTCCAACTTTTGTTCCAGCAAACGTACGTCCACCAAAAGTGACACCTCTTGGTGCGAGGTTTCCTGTCAAAGCATTTGTATTTAAATTTGGAGTGTCTAGAAATATACTATTCTTTCCACTTAATGTTAAATTTTTTCTAGATGTTACTACAAGATTATTATCTGCTTCTATCGTTATGTTTGAACCCTTTATTGAAATATCACCATTATTTTCAGCAGTTATTGTTACATCACCATTTTTACCAACAATATTAATACAGGTTCCACCCTCTTTAGTTACTCCACCAACAATTGTTAAACAATCATCATTAAAGATATTCATCTGACCATCTTCAGTCATTCCCCAAAGACCAGTCTGATTATTCTGTTCCATGATCTGTTGGTACACAGTTCCACCACCAAAACCAACAGTTGGGTTGCCTGTGTGAACTCTAAAATTGGGTCTTTCATCAAAGTCCCATAAAGCCCAATTTTGAAGATCTGGATTTATTGCCATAGTTATATTATCGTATTAATATTTATTAGTAACCATACCCACCGCCACCTGATGGAGGAGAACTAGGTGGTGAAGAAGGGGGAGAACTAGGTGGACTCTCTGGGGGATCCATAGACGGAGTGCTAGGAGTTGATGTGTCTGTTGTTTCAGTTACAGGTGATGATTGTTGTAAAGTAACTGTTGTTGAGGTAGAAACTCTTGCAGATGATGATCTACTCTCTGCTGGTGTATCATAAATTGTTGAGTGTGCAGTGGTAGTATGTGCAGCACCAACCATTTTTGCACCTGTAGTGGGATGAATATGGAATGAACCATAATAAGGTTCACCGTTTACATATCCTACAATACCATCTCTTGGAGTAATACAATCAATAACTTGTTTTGTCTCTCCTTGATATGATGGTCTAGGTGCTATCTGTGGTTTAATTATTGCTCCAAACCCAGTCGATGATTCAATGAATAATTTAGGGAATCCATCTACAGGTATAACATCAAATAAAGCTGGATTAGGTGGTATAACATTTAATATTCTTCCCTGTTCATCTAAAATCTTTTCGTATTCATTTCCAACATTATCAGTAATTTTATCATTAGAAGTGTAGTTTTCACCAGGACTTATAACTGCAACATGGTCTACTGTATATTCATTATCATAAGAGTTTTCATCAATCACTGGATAGTTTTCACCTGGTGTGACAACATAAACATCAATTACTTGTTGATATGTTGGTGACGATGGATCATAATCAATCACTGCCCTTGCGTGTGCACCATATCCCTGTTCACAATTATCAGTTACTTCAACTAATGGAGGAACAGTATATCCTTGACCTGGATTTGTTAATTTAATTCCAATAAGACTACCAGTTTGTTGTGCGAATGCATCACCAACTAGAGCTCCTATGATAGGTTCTGCCAATGAACCTTCACCATCTGCTCCAAATAATTTTATCTGCACTCCTCTACAATTTGATGGTGGAGATGCTTTACAATCACCAGTATAATTAGGATCGCTTACATTTGTATTCATAAAATCAAATTGTCCAACACCGAGTAATGAACCAATAACTCCTCCTGGTGCAGCTGCTGCCTCCTGTAATGATTGTGCAGCATTGGCAGCCGCCATTATTGCTTCTCCTGTTACACCAGGCATATTCATAGGACCTTTTCCTAAACACCAAATACCTGTTTTCATATTTGCTGTACCTGGTGCAACACATTTTATTGCTTCTTGTATTCCAAGTAATCCCTCTGCCTTTCCTCTCAAATCACTCACCAAGTCAAATCCTCCTAATATTTTACCAACACCACCTAACTCAGGACCTAGAGAATCTCCTATACCATTCACAATTTTGTTGAAAATTGCACCTGTAAATTGCTCAGACATACAGGCAGTTGAATTTTGTACGTTATCCAAATATGATGTTAGTAATGATCTTATATCACCTAACATAGTATTACCAACTGCTTCCATCACACAAGGAAATTTCTTTTGTAATGCTGCTACAGGATTTACCATCGCAGTTTGTGCTGCTTTACCTGCTTTTTTTGCAATCGCTGTGTTTTGTGTTGCTGCAAGCACCGTCGTATATACATTTGAATATAATAAATCAAGTCCAGAATTTAATTTTGGAACAAGAGACATCATTGCAGTCTTTGTTAATTCACCAGTGAATGAATTAGATATTCCAGTAATTTTTTTTGAATAATTTGATATAAGTTTATTTTTAAAAGAATTTGTTGCACCAGCATATGACTTTACTGCATTTCTTAAATTTGTTCCTATTTCAGTTTGTGCTGGTGTTCCAGCGAACGATACACACTGACCCATTGCGTCTGATGTTGAGCGAAACTCTTTACCTGTTTGTTGTTTTAGATTATCAATTAATTTTTTGTCAGCATTAATTACTGGTGAATTTGTTTCTTGACTATCATCACCAGTTTCATTTTTTACAATAGTTTTATTACCAGGTTCTGTTTCAGGGGTATATCCAGTGAAAGGTGTAAATGGTGACTCAGTTTTGGAATTTACAACATATCTAGAATTACCTATCACACCAAATATAACTGGTTGCTGTGCATCATCACCATCTAAAAAGAAACCAACAACAATGTCACCTTGTATGACACGAATTTTTTTCTTCGTTCCTGCTTTTCCTGAACCATGATTAGTAGGAAGTATAACAGTTGCCCAAGGTAAATCCTCATCAGCAAGTTCTGTAGTATTTTGAGGATGATATCCCATAATACGAACTTTAACACGATTACCCCAAGCATCTGGTCTTTTATTAAATTGAAGTGCCCAACTTTTCGCAGGTGGTATCTGCCCAATCCACCAACGGAATCCATCTTTACCTAGAAAATTACTTTTTAGAAGAAGATTTTCAATCATTTATCCTTTTTCCCCATAGTATCTCTTATTAATTTTAATTTAGTAAATGAACCTTTATTATCATAATAATGCACTAACTCTTTAATCATATATAGACCACTTTGTTCATCATCTCTAACCTTTGTTTTATCTGCAGTTATCTTTGCAAAGTTTAATTTAATAATAGTTCCAGCAGTTAGTTGAGTATTTAAAGGTATAGTAGCAGAAAGAATTTGAGTAAAAATTGTATTATATCTCATCATCGCTTGTGAGTGATAATCCATTGGATCGGCATTTTTCTTTAGAGATTTTGCTTCTTTCTTCTCAAGAATCCCAAAATCCAAAACCCCTGTCATATATCGACTTGGAACATTCCCCAAACTTTTTTTTGTTTTATTCACTGGTGGTAATAATATCTCAAAATCTCTTCCAAGATTTTCCATATTTTTAGAATATTGGGAAACTTTAAATTCACCTTGCTGTGGCGTGGTGAAGGTGCTATCAACAGGATTAAAATACATTCTATAAGTACAATAGGCACCTTTCTCTAAATTTTCAATTAGTTTTTGGTTTCTCATCGTACTGAAATCTAATATTTTAAAGTCTTTCATAGGATCTTGTGTATCAACAATACCTGGCGAATAGGTATATTCAACTGGAAACGGATCTTGACTTATCAAACTATCAATTGATCTAAAATGATATCCTAAATAAGTTTCAAAAAAGAAATATCCTGCAGTGGCACTACCACCAGATACATTACCTGGCACTGATTTTGTTGCTAACCAAGTTAATGTTGTAAATGGTTTTTTCATATTACCTATGAAACCGTAAGGATTCTGTGTTTCATCAATATCTACATCTTTATCGGACAACAAGTAATTTTTAATAATTTCTTTCACACTATCAGATATTGGTTCTGATGATGGAAACTTCTTACCTATTCTTGATGTTTCGTTTGTTATTGCCTCTCTTGAAACTAAATTTAAAGTAAAACTTTCTCTTTCAGCATCAATTAGAACATTTGTAATTGATGCAACATACAATTCATTATCATTCTGTTCAGTAAATTCAATTCCTGGTCCTTCACCTGTTGCAGGTATTTTTATACTTACTTTTTCACCACCATTTATTGGTAAACCATTATAAACAGAACTTACATCACCATCATCATCCCGAACAACATTACCTGTGTTTACGATTAATGCTTGTGCTGTTACCATTGGAGATAATACATTTTCAAAATAACTGAAATTTACAATACCTCCCGACAAATCGACAGTTTTTGTACCATCATATGATTTTATCTCAAATACTTCGTATGTGCTTTTGTCTTGTGCTGCCATATCTTATTTTAACATTACGCTTTGAAAATCCAACAAAATTTTGTTGCTACTGTGACCACCAGAACTTACTATCTTAGTTGAACTTTGTGAAATATTGGGAACTTGTGGGACGGAATTTGTATTTTGATTACTAATGATCATAGTCATGCGAGGTTTTCTCCTTCCCTTTAAGTTATTTACCATCCTTTTCTTAGGTATAATTTTTTCTACATCCCTTGGTCTAATGCTCATCATATCTTGTCCAACAACATCATCATTTGATGACATAGATGCAATATCATTTTCAAGGTAAGCAGACTTACTTGGTGTAATAGAAGAAGGTTCCTCTCCAACACCGACTCCTTCAACATTATTTGAATCTCCAATCGAATCTGCAACTACTCCTTCAATATTAGTTGAATCTGCAGACATTCCTTCAGTATTTTGAGCCACTAATTCATCATTTGGAATAATTGTTCCACTTTGTTCAGGAACAAATAATTCAGAGGTGTCATTTAATGTCCCATCTGGATTTTCACCAACAAAATATGGAACACCCTCTACAACATCACCACCATCTACTCTACCTTCAATTTCTTCATCATTTTGTTGTAGATTTTCACTAGTATCTACTTCAGGCATCACAAAATCATCTGCTGGAATAATATTATCATCTCCTGCACCTTCTGTTATACCAAGATCTGCTGCAACTTTATCTGCTGATGCAATATCTTTATCTCTTGCAAATGTCTGTACAGACTCAGCAAAATCTTTATTTAATTTTGTTAGGTTTTGTTCAGTTTTATCTAAAGTTTCACGAATATTTTTATCATCTTCACGGAAATCAAAACGATTAATCTGTGATAAAAAGTTGTCTACACCCTCTCCAAGACTTTGAAAAAAGTTTCTCATCCCGCTTATAAATCCAGTAAACACACTTACCACTCTGTTTATTAAACCAAATAGTTTTTGAAAAGCAGATATTATTTTCGGTAAATTTATTAATGCCCAACCTAAAATTAAAGTGCCAACAAAATCTAATATTCTTCCCAAAAATCCTTTTGTACTTCTTTGTATTATGTTTCCTTGCTTCTTTGAGACACCTGTAACACTACTTGCCTCAAGCTCATCCTCCCTTTGTTTTCTCAATACATTTTCTCTTCTTCTCTTAAAAAATTCTGCATCTTGACGTATTAATTTACTTTTTAATAAATTAGTTCTTTTAGTCTGTTTAATTAATTCTCTAGACTGTTTACCGATTGAAACTAAACCCTCACTTAAAGTTATTATTGACTTACGAAT
>CENQ01104313.1_pt1 | contig 13353 bp, 13 predicted proteins | sample 356171 | NCBI WGS metagenome assembly CENQ01 (sample SAMEA2619802, study PRJEB7988) | marine metagenome | biome: marine biome (ENVO:00000447); feature: surface water layer (ENVO:00002042); material: "saline water (ENVO:00002010), including plankton (ENVO:xxxxxxxx)" | depth 5 m
AAATAATTTATAAAAGTAATGTAATAATATATAATTATGAATCAGTGGCCATTTGACGATTCAAAATTTGACGATGTTTCTGCGAATGTATTTCGTAAAACTTATAATAAGGGCTTTATTGATATAAGTGGAGGTGACCTTACTATACGTAATTCAGGAAGTATAGACGCAAGTGGAATGGATATTAGTGGTTTAACTGTTATTCGTGGTGGTAATTTAGACATTAGTAGCAGTATCACTATTCAAGGTAATTTACAAGTATTTCAAGATACAAGTGCTTCTGTTATTGATACCACAACCAATAATTATATTATTGTCGCAGAGGATGATATCTCATTGAATGGTGATTTCAGAGTTTCTGGAAGAATTAGCAATGATTTCTATTATAAGAATACCTTGCAATTGCCGTATATTGTAGCTGATTGGGGTACAAGCAGTGTTAGTCTCAACGCTGGGAACTACAGTTTGATGCTTGATATATTTAACCAGAGTCAAATTTATACGAACATTAACTCTTCACAATTTAACGCACAACGTAATTCATCTACAGGAGCAAATGATAATTATGTAGCATTTCGCGTGTTCCCTGGACTATGGGAATTGTTTTTTCGTCATCCATATACTTCCGCAGGCGGTGGCGGCAATGTATCAAGAATTAGTACTGCGCTATTTACAGATACAACTGGTAATGGAAATACTGATACAGAAACAATGGTATCATTTATGAATTGCCAAGGGAATGGAACCTCCTTCTTTCAAGAACAACAACCTCACATTCATTTCTATGTTCCTGACGGACCAAGCGCATATTTAAGAACAATCTTTGGCAATAACAGAAACGGTGCTATTTATCTAACGCTTAATGCAAATGGACATCATCCTCTTTATATTTTACGTTGTTTGGAAGTAGGAAATTGGAACGGTCAAAATCCAACATTGTCTACTGGTGCTGAGAGTGGTGCTACCGATTATAGTCCAGACAACAGTATCATATATAACAACACGAATAACTTCACTTCTTAAGTATTTCAGTATATTCATTCTTACAATAACATGATTCAAGTATCCATCATGTTATTAACGCACAATACCAAACCGCCCCACAGCACACGCACAAGGATTTCCACTGCTTACACTTCCACAATCACACTCATTCTTCAGATTAGTCGCTTCATTTCGCTCTGTAATAGTCAAAGGCTCGGGGAATTTATGTTTGTAAATCTCCAACATCGCTTCTCTATGAGGTCGTTGGTCTGTTCCAGAACACAATAAAAACGAACTACATCCACTTACATCCAAATCCATTGAGAATACGCGCTGTTTTCCCGATTGTTGTAACCGGCTCCATTGTTTGTTTGTACTTGTAATCGTGTTATTCAATTGGAATTTCTTGAATTGTGTATATTGTTGGGCATCCAATACAGGATTGAAATCTGCATTATCTATTTTTAATTGAGTTGCCATTTTTTTATGTTTTAAATAATCACTTTGCGACATGAGTTATATAGTATACCCTTATTTTTCTCTACTAAAATCTTTTCCACGATTTTGTGTATATATAGTAAGAATGGGTCAAATCTGTAGTCTTTTTCTGTTTCACACAAAAACAGAATCAGCGCCACCATCATTTACCGTAATGACTCCAGATGAATTAGCAAAATTACACGATAAGATACGAACATCCATTTCTTCTATTCATAACATTTGTAGTAGATATAACATTTTAGTTAAAGATTTACAATTAACTCCAAAACAGCAAATGGCTCTTGATTGTAATATTCCATTCTCACCTACAGAGCGGTCAAAACTATTAGATGAAATAGAAATATTATTAAAACCTAAGAATTATACATTGACTCCTGTATAATCTCTATTATTGTCTTGTAATATCTTTTTAATCATATACCTAAATCTTTAATAGGTATATCATTTTGATATTTATATCCACTATTATGCCGTCTCCACTGGTTCCGGTTCTATTTTTTCTCCTTTTTCCCAATCAACTCGTAGCTGTGAACGTATGTAATTAGCACCTACTATACCCAATATACACCCTAACAGGGTTCCCACTATTAATTGATCCCACGTATGATTATTATATTTGTGTCGTTGTAGCAATGTTACTATACAAATAAATAATTCAAAAATAAAAGGAATCAATTGTGGCTTTACCAAGTAATTATATGTTAATGAAAAAAATACTGATTGTGCGTGATGCGACGGCATCCCATATTGCTCCGCTTTTTCATATTGCTCACCTATGAAAGACCTTGAATCTTTCGGTCGTGGCACTTGTAAATAACTTTTTAATCCCCGGTTTATTAGTAAATTTATTACAGATAATATCAAATACCCTAACAAGTACGGTTGCATGAATATCAATTTCATTAAAGAAGTTATAAATAGAATCACTGGACCGAAAAAACCTATCCCATCTAACAAAAATTCCATACTATGTGCTGTCTTATGTAATCATTAGATTATTTATATTCGTTACTTTTTACTTTAATTACTGGGTTTTCTTATTCAGAATCTTTACAATAATGGAAAAAGACCAATTTGAACCATTCAAGTCTAAAATGTTTCCACGGTCCGTTTTCACCTTTACAGTCATTCGTTCCAAATCAATTGGTCCAAAATAGTCACGTTCTTGACTTTGTAAACTTCCACCAAATTCTATGAATGATTGTCCGTTCTGTAATGTGGACGCCTTCAATGGTATCATTGCGAATACATCTTTCTCAAAAGGTCCCGCACCAAAACTATTACTATTAATATTTGCGTTCGTGATAATAGATGAAGTATTTTGTGAATTCGCTATTTCAGTCGCCGAATATAACTGGTTTTGTGTTAGACGCTTTGCTGATGGATCATATGCTGTGTTTAATACTTTTTCTCCAGTTACTGGGTCACAAATAAAATTTGATGCTCGTGAATACGACGGTGGACGTATTGTCATATCCTTCGTAGCAATCGTCACTACACCATCATTCAGACGATTCTGATTAAAATCATCCAAACTCATCAATAAGTAATTATATAAATTAGTATTAATTGTTGTATTTCCCTGTAAAGACACTATATTTGTTGTACTATTTGTTGTTTTGTAAGTATCATCAGCATCGCTCAATATATATGTTGTGTTTTGTTGAAATCCTAGAATCCATCCTAGCGTTGTATCCCAGGTGGCTGTTTGAATACTAGATATTCCTGTTCCACATTTTGCAAAACTCAATGGGTCAAAAAACACTATATTGTAATCTAGTGCCGTATATGTTTTATTTACCGTTATACGCGTCTCAATATTATCTCCGTTTGCTGTAAATGTTGTTCCAGATGCATCTGTACCATTACACGCCACTTCCATTGCTAACAATAACGCAGAACGACCATATGATATCGGATTCCCATTACTATCGTTCACCGGAACAGTTATTGTTATTATATTATCTGTTCCCTCAACACCTGATTCAAACGGAATAATTTGAAAAGTATTGTTTGTGTCTGTTAATGTTATTACATTACTAATAGCGGTTTCTATCGCTTTTACTCCCAGTGCTCCCGTCGTATCTGTATATGATAAATCTAGTGGGGATGTTAAATCATAAATTTCATCAGTTGAATTATACTCAAACGTCCTATCTCCATTTGATGCTAACCCCGTGCTTAAATTAAATGATAAATCAATCATTGAAATATCAAGGTTTAAATGTTCCGACCAAATATTATTTGTGTTATCATATCCATATACAGCACCACTATCCGATGGATTACGATAATCTGTTGGAGTATGTGCCGGATGAATGAATTGCACATTATAATCTTCCTGTGTGAATTGCTTTTGAAATACTATATCCAATGATACATCTACCACTGCCCCCACCGCATTTATATTACAACTTGTTCCCAAAAACACTTTCTCACCATATTGGTCTTGATAACTTTGAAATGCGTCATTTACCGCATCTTCCAAATTACCGAATTCAATCGTATTTGAAGAAGTCACAAAACTACTACTCAAATCTATATGAAAACTTATGTCACTCCTGAAGTTCAATCCATCTTGTAGCGGACTAAATACCGCCAAGTTTAAATCGTTTACTGCGTAATCTGATGCAAACCCGATTTGATTGTGATACGTATAATTTCCAGATAATCCATTATTTATTCCACCTACCGATAAATCAAAAATCGTTGTTAATATTCCATTACCACATAAATCATATTCTAACGAACTTTCGTTTACATTCTTTGTAATATCAAATTGTATATTGAAAAAACCATCTTCATTATTAATAAGTGCTTTTGAATTCGTTGGGTTTATTCCATTTCCTGACTGGTCATCTATTTGTGTATTAATTTCATTTATTAGTGTTGTAATTGTATATCCCGCGTTTGTAGATATATTGAAACTTATATCATTTGAAGACAAATCATATCCTGGAACATTATTACTTAAAATAACGTATGGCTCAAAATTTTCAACAGGAATTGTATCTGTTTGTTCCGCTACAGCTACTGCGCTATTCTTAATTGTATTCATTTCTATATTTTGTGTTGCAAAGTTGAATACTGAACCAGAACCTACAAATATTGTTGTGTCCGTTGGAAACTCTATTCTTATTTTTGTAAATGCTATGTTACTTGTTGTTGTTCTGTCTAATTTCAACTGTAATACCGCCGTACTTGTCCCTGGCGTTGGTAATGTTATTGATGATTCAGAAGATAAATTTGTATTATTACTTATTGCACTCTCTAATGCGCTTATAATAGATGTTGGTGATTGAGAACCTGCCGTCAGTCCCAAATCCAATGTAAATGTTAATAATGTCGGTGTTGTTGTTTCATCACTATATTCCGCCGGACCTACATATTGTCTTACTGTTATAATTTGGTTACTATCGGTTACACTTATATTCGCTGCCGTTCCTGAACCTTCCCCAGTTATTTCAAACAGATTATAAGATTGACTTGTAAAGCCTAAAAAAGCCGCAATTGATTCTCTACGACTATCATCTATATCAGTGCTTTGTGGTGTTGTTATTGTATTAAATGTTGGGAAATTTAAAGTATATGCCGTCTCATTGAACTGTCTATTTATATCCAAATCCATTGACACAATTGACGTTGTATTGTTATAACTTAATTGCGTGTTTCCAAAACTTATATCTGGGTTACGAGTTTTTACTAATTCTATACTTGAATTTATTTCATCCACTAACTCACTTGGTGTGTAATTACCCGCTGAAATATCTATTATATAATCGTGATTTCCATCATCGATTCCCGCAACATTTCCTTCTATTTTGAAAAAATTACTACCGAATGTGTTACTAATTGTATACCACGTTTTTGGAATTTGTATCGAATATAATTTCATAGAGACCACGTTTTTTAATTGCTCTGAAAGTGTGAATGTGAAATATGTTGATAATGTCTCTTTGTTTGGGCGATATGTACTATCTATCGTAATTAATCTGTTCACAAATTCACGCCGAATTTGATTCTGTTCTCCTGCTTCTAATTCACGCGGAACAGTTACTTGCGCTTGTGTTTCTTGATTCGTTGCTGGTTCAATAATACGATTATTACTAGAAACATGTCTCATTAATGCTTGAGAACCTATATTGTCATCTTCATAATATTCATCATCTGATTCTTCTTTGTCGTCACCTTCTTGAAATCCTTCTTGTAGTTCCTCTTCCGCTGAAAAAAAATGATTATATATGTCCTCGAAAAACTTAACCAAATGTTTTGCAGACGCATTCCCTATATGCATATATTTGTTTATATTGAATAATATCTTGGCTTCTAGTTCACGGTCACTTGGCTCTTGTAAATCTAAAATTTGTAATAATTCTTCGTCGCTATAATTATTTACGTCATATGATGGCATTGTATTTTATTGGTAATTCCTTTTATTATATTGTTAGACATTTTATTTTATTTTTTATTTTTATTATGACTCTTTTTCACTAGTATTAACTATGTTCGTAGATGCTCTTTTTTTAAACATTCTTTTTATTACCTTATGAATGTTTATAAAGCGCGAATGGAAATATAACTTGTCTAATGGAAAACTCTTTATCCCTTGACCTCGTTTCATGTGTCCCATACCTTTGAAACACCAATTATCAAACAATTGCATGATTTCTTCTTCCTCATCATCCATTTCATTTCTATCAATCCGTTGTTTTCCTATATATTGATACCGATTGTAATTGTTTTCATTATATACAATATATTTCTGTAGTTTCGGGACGTTTTTCACTTTTCCTATACCTACTATCTTGTTCTCACTATTATTCATTTCCAATACAAATAATGTCGTTTCAAACGGAATTGACCTTGCGATCGCGTCTGGACAACAATATATACACTTTACCTTTGATAAACTATCCCTGTATTTCTTGTTTTCTTCAAACGTCTCATTACTGAAACGAGTTGTCATAATGTAACATTTATTGTTTGCACTATATTCCTTCAACTGTAATCGTAACCATTGTTTGTCTTCCTTTGTATATTCATTTTTTCTTTTCACCTCCAAGGACTCTATCATATGAATTTCACTTTCAGAACGTTCTTGCATTATCAGTAAACACTTTTCAGTATCAGATGAGACCTTTGTCATTCAATTTTTGTATAATTCATAAAAATTGAACTATTTAAAAACTTCTTTCTATCTGTATAAATAATGATAATGTTGAGAAAATTCATTGTTAATATCTATACCCGCGTTACTGAAAAACCTACCTATACATTAGGTCGTTGGGGACTCCATAAAGATGATTTTACTTGGAAAAAGTCTGATTTAAATACCGAAGACCATTGTGGATGTGATGAAATGAGACAACAATACTTGTGTAAATTAGACGATATTGACTCTCTTATTGCCAAACTTAACAACAAATCTATTAACTCTCAACAAAAGCAAAAATAATCTATAAATAACATTATTATATTATAATATATCATAATCATTTAATATGGAAAAATGGAGACAATTTGATGTTTCTTCTAATTTTTCTCATACAGAACGTTCGTTACCACCTATTATCTCTATACACGATTTGGAAATCACCGATAATACCTCGTCTGACAGAATCATTTCATATAATTCATTCAAAGATGCTGCTGATATATCCTTACAATATATTGACATTCAAACCGAACTTGAACCATTACGATGTAGTCCTGTTATTTTAGAAAGTGTTTATGGCAGCGGCAGCAACAGTGAAGCCGATGATGACGACCAATCACACATTAAATATGAAGACGATAATTCAAATACATACCAAAATGATATGCATAATGACCATCCTTTTGGTAATTTTTTTCGCAAACTAAAGTATCGTGATGTTGAAAAAAGCATTGCTCGTTATTATGAAGTATCACAAGAAACCCCCTATTCCAATGAATTAGATATACTAATTACATTTATCAAAGGACAAACACAGCTTTATTTGGAAGCTAAATCTATTACTCAATATAAACTACATTGTCTAATGTTCCCTACTTTACTCATTAGTGCGTTGTTAACTATTACATCACCTTATCTATCTTGTAACGAATGGAACCTAGAAATCACTTCTGGAATGAACGCTATTGTCACCTTCTTATTATCCATGATTCATTACCTCAAATTAGAATCCACTATGGAAAGTTACTCCCAAATGGCTAATCACCTTGATACTGTTTATAGTTCTCTTGAAATGACCAGTAGCAAAATTACCTTCTTAAAAGACCAAAAACAAATCAATGCATTAATTATTGATAAGTTCAATGAAATTGAAGAAAAAATAAAAGAACAACGCCTACACCACTCCATTTTACTTCCTGAACACGTCAAATATCTATTTCCTATTATCAGTCACGTTAATGTTTTCCAAGTTATCAAGCGATACAAACACCACCGACGCAACTTAATTGAGCGAATGCGCAATGTCAAAAATGAAAAACAATACATTTTATATCAATGGGACAAAAGAGAACAATTACATATTTCACCTAGCACTTTACAAAAACACCAGTATAAACGCGAACAAATGCGATTACAAGAATTAGAATCTATGAAAAATTCCTTGAAAAACGAAATCATTGAATACCAAAACATGTATAGCATTTTAGATGACTTGTTTTCACGCGAAATTAAAGACGCCGAAATGAAAAAAAAACAATGGATTTATTATTCACCCATATGTTGCTACCCCAAACATTCTTTAACAAAGGGATATATTAATCAACTTCACCCCAGTATTTCAAAACAATTCTCATTTTTATTTCACGAAGGCACTTGATGATACGCTTTATACAATTTCCAATACCAATGATTGTCATATACTATATTCAAATAACCTCTTTTTGTGAAATGATTCTGGATTTGTTTGTTCTCGTCAAATTCTGTATAATGAATGAATATTTTTTTGTATTGGTCGTTATTTTTACAAGGCACCTCTTTTATATACTGAATTTTTCCTAACTGTAGTTTATTCAATTTACTATAAATAAAATCCGTTGTCTCTTCTTTATCTACTCTTGGAATACAAAATGAAATCATTATGATTTAATACTTTATTACACTGTATGTACAATATATTCAATACATACAGTATATTCAATTTTACACATTCAAGAGACTATCTTGAATTAGACCCACTTATATGTAGGTTGCTGTCTTGTACAAGTGTATATTTAAATATACCTTTATGGAAAGCTCTTATATTTTCTAGGACTGTTTTCTAATGCACTTATGCTGTATCAAGACAACTATATATGGTTGTAGTTTTTTATATTCTTTTTAATTTTATAATTGATTATACAAGTTAATATCAGTGTTAATGAGTTTGATTCGACAAACCTTTTTATTTATATATTCCAAATGAAGTGGATTGAGGAACAAGAGTATTTATTATCTATTGATACCCAACTAGAACCTGAACCATTACTTCAAATATTATGTTGTTTTATTTATTTAGACCACGAAAAAAATATTGTAGACAGTAACAAAGTTATCATTCCTATTGAGAATAAAGGTCTCAAAAAGGATACTATTTCTTCTCTTATTCGTGATAACGAGAAGGAACATTCATTAATCGGTTTATGTAAATTTCATATTCCTATTTCTCACGATGACCTTGAGACCTTTACGTTTGAAGACTCTTTTCAAGATTTCTTTAAAGAGTATTCACGGGTTGAAGATATTCCTTTTCCGGATACATTGCCCGTATTACATTCTGCATCCTATATGTGTTTCCTCTTCAAATCCAATTACAAACCTCCCCCACCCAAACCAGACCTACCCAAATCTATACTTAAGTTGAAACCTACCCAAGACAACACACATAAGCAGAAAAAAACAGTTCGCTTTTTCACCAAAAATGGTAAAATAAGACCCTCTTTTCAAAAAACTGTCAAAAAACGTTAATAAGATTCATTCAACTTCAAGTTAAAAACTATATAGAATCAATACTCTATATTTCAATACGCCACCTACATGGAGCGTGTATCGTCTTTTGAATATCCACGACTCACTAAAGAAAAAACATCGTTCATTTGTGAAAATAGACTTTGTTTCCTTTTCTTTATTTTGTGTCGACAACGCCACCCGTTTCCATCTCATTTTTCTTCCTTTGTTCGTGACTTATTAATTGAATTTAAAGATGAGTACACTCTTCATAATCAACTTCATCCATACTTACCATTGTTTTTACAAATGATTTTATATACACGTGACTTTTATTTGGGTAAAGCTGACCGCACTATTTCTTACTTTTTGATAAGCGAACTATATGATTTTTTTCCAAGATTGGCTTTTTGTGTTTTTCAATCTTTTATTTATAATAATGAATATATTGCCCAACCTTCTCACGGTTCGTGGAAAGATTGTCAATATATGTGCGAATTCTTGAAGGGGTATTCTGACCACGGTTCTCATCATCCTATGATACGTCAAATTGTACAAATGATGAACGAACAACTAGACTTTGATATTAGTTCTTGGAAATATGACCACGTTATGAAACCAGAATTCTTAAGTCAAGTATCCAAATGGATTCCCCGCGAAAACAAGAAATTTCACTGGTTATTTGAAAAGTTAGTTGTTGAATATACAAAAAGACACCATCCCGAATGGCTTTCTTCTGTAGAACATATTCAGTCTTACGAACGAGCATTGAATAAATCTCGTAAATTTTATCGTAAACGAGTTTCATTATTAAACAAAGCATTAAACACTTTTCAAGTACATCAATGTCGTGATATTATTGAAGCGGTTCAATTTGAGACCATTTCAAAGTCTACTCTTTGCAAACAAAAACAATGGAACTATTATTGTTACGGCAATAAAACACTTCGTTTGAGTGATACTGTCATCCATAACCACTGGCGAAGGAAAACCAATACCGAATCTACAAATACATTCAAAGGACTGTATTATTGTTATGAACCTGAATACTTTATTCGCGAATCACTACATATTTTATCATTATCTGAACACCGATACGAGTATCATAAAAGCCGATTACAAGAAATATGGAACAAACAAACTAAATTTATCCGACAATTAGAACTCCGAAATCTTGTGCCCATTGTTGAAATTGGACAATCTATGTATAAAGACAACAAAACTCATTTATATCAAGCTATTGGTATGGCTCTCGCAATTAGCTGGTATATGGGTGATGGATGTGATAAAGGTATCTTATGTGTCGGTGTGAATACTATGTGGATTCGCTTTTCTGACTGTCATAATATTGTAGATGCGGTTAAAATTATATTTGATACTATTAAGTACAACTCACAAACCCTATGTGAATATGATGACTGTTTTTCATTATTATTCAGTGGGTTACAAGATATTAATGCCCTTACTACCGATGTACGAAATATGAAATGGGTTTTATTTGGCCGATTTTCAAACAATTTTATCAAAATGACCTCCGCATATTATCGCTATTCTGATTCTTATCCCAATTTTCATCCTATGTTCTGCTATTGGAATGTATCTACTGATGAAACTATTAACATGTACCAGGAGTTTAAGTTAGATGATATCATTCTATTCTCTGGAGTCGGATTCGCTCTTTTCAAAGCATTTTCTTTCTTTTCTAACTCTATTTGTAGTTCGTCTTCGTTGAAAACTATCGATATTGTACAGAAATGTCTTACACAAAATCGATATAGTGAATGGAATAATGGCTTCGTATTAGACCATTTATTAAATTAATAATCGTCTTTGTCCTCTTTCGTTATGTATTGATGCTTGCACGTTTTTTATTTTTTTAGCTATGTCTACGTTCATGTTCAACTTTCGTTGACCATGTAATATATTTGTCTTCGGTATCTTCTCAATTCTATCTTGTAAAGTTGCTGCATCCATTCGTTTATTTGGCGCTGCTATCAACACTTCTATTAATAAATCTTTGTATGTATCCATTACAGGAGTACGTAATTCCATATTTTTTACTAATTTTAACATCAAAACTGCCCCCGCATAATTATCCCACGTAAAACGTGCTTTATATAAATCGTTATACAAATCCATTCCTGCTTTTCCGTTCCACGAATTTAGATACGCTTCTATTGTTCTTTTATATGTTAATTGGTCTTTTACATCCATATACGTCGAAAATATATTATTATTCGCTTCTAATTGGTCCTCTAACAGTGTTATTAGTTCTCTACTATCTACTTTCATTTTATGTAAAAATTCCCTTTTCTTCTGAACATAATATGCTATGATAATAATATCAATACACCACGGTGTGAAATCACTTGAATATGTGAAAAAAGGTGTGTCTTTAATTTTCAGCGAAACACCTTTATCTGGGGCTTCAAATGATAATCCAAAATCTATCAATATTGGTCTACTTTTTTTATCTGTCATCATCACATTGCCGCTATTCAAATCAAAATGAATTATATTTGCCTTTTTTAACGCTACAAAGCCTTTTAATAAATGAATGTGACATTGAATTAAGTGTGAATGTATGTATTGAATCGGCTTTGTTTTTAATAATTCTATGAAATGCTCCTCTAATCTGTTCTTTCCTACGTAATTCATTGTATGAACCATGTATTCATTACCTTCTTTTTTTTCTGGTATTGGGTGTTTCTCTTCGTTTTTTAATACCAAATGACAATCTTGTGTCTCTACTTGCTTTGCACTATGTAAATACAATGGACCTGATTGTAAAATTGGCGAAAAAAAGTTTTTGTATTTTGGTATGTTTTTTACTTTTTTTCCTATTTTTACTTCATTTCTATTTGTATCATCCATTAATCCTATTTTGGATATCGTTTCTTGTTTTGTTTTTTTTGTTGTATATGCCGGTTTTATTATGCATCCGTATGTTCCTTGTCCTATTACTTTTCTTTTAATCTCCTTATTTTCTTGTAAATTAAACATGTTTATATTATTACACTATTTTTTTGTTGTGTTTTGATTTTATTGTATTTCGTTTTATAAGATTTCTTAATACGACCATCTAACTCTTCATCTCCCTGTGTGTGTTTTTCTAAAAATCGGTTAAAGGAGTATTCTGGTTTCATCTCTTTTGTGTTTTTGTATAATTCCAAATCTTCTTTAATAAAAGTTACCATCTTTTCTATCCATTCCTTTCCTACTTTATTATACGTTCTTTCTTTTTTTACAGGTTCTACACCATCTAACTCCTTCTCTTTTTTACTTTTTTTTACATAATAATACTTTATGGTATGGAACATCTTTTCATATACATCTTTACTGTATCCTTCTTCTGTAATTCTCTCTTTTTCGTTCTCTAATATTACTTTGTTTTCTTCCATAAACACAATCCACGATTGTTTGAATTGCTTTCGTTCTTCATCTTCGTGTTCTTTTGCGAAATTACGAAGCATATTCTCCACATTGGGCGAATATAGGAAGCGGAATTTTACGGTAGAAGGTTGTTCGACACTCATTACAATTTATTATTATGGACTCGTTTTCTATTCATTTCAATAATAAAAACAATTCAATTTTTCACTGTAAAAATAAAGAGACCTTTTGAGACCTTTTTACACTGAAACTTTTTTTGAACTTTTACACCATAACTGGTGCTACAAAAAAATACAGTAGAATATGTCAGTGTTGAGCAAAAAAAGGTCTCAAAACACAAAAAAATATTTCTTTTTCAGAATTTTCAACTTCGACTTCGAAATATTAACACACTTGTAAATTCCTGAAATAGAAATTACAAACTTTGTTTTGAGACCCTTTTTTCATTTATGCTGTCATTTTATTTTCCAGAAATGTCATTTTGTTACCATATATGGTGAGGCATTTTTATGTGTTAAAAATAGGGGTCTCAACTATGGTCTCTTCATCGAAGAGAC
>CENQ01016198.1_pt1 | contig 13093 bp, 12 predicted proteins | sample 356171 | NCBI WGS metagenome assembly CENQ01 (sample SAMEA2619802, study PRJEB7988) | marine metagenome | biome: marine biome (ENVO:00000447); feature: surface water layer (ENVO:00002042); material: "saline water (ENVO:00002010), including plankton (ENVO:xxxxxxxx)" | depth 5 m
TTAATGGCTAGTAATCTTCGAGTAGATACAATATTACCATCCACAGGAACTTCTCTTGGGATAGGAACTGCTAGTGGAACGACTACTGTTACTAATCATTTAAATGTCACTGGTAATCTTGGAGTTGCTGGTGTATTAACTTATGAAGACGTAACAAATATAGATTCAATCGGAATCATTACAGCAAGAGCTGCTGTTTCCATTGCCGATTCAATAGTTCATACTGGAGATACTAATACGTCATTAAGATTTCCAAGTGCTGATACTATTACAGCAGAAACTGGTGGTCTTGAAAGACTTCGCATCACATCAAATGGTAATTTACTTATAGGATCATCTAATGAATCTAATAATATTCGTTTAGGAAATGATATAGGTATTGTTGGAACTACAGCATACACTGGGATGTCAATTACAAATTATCCTGGTACAAATGCTTCACATGCTGGATTGTTTGATTTTAACAGGTCAAGGGGAACCTCGGACCAGAGTATGACATCTGTTGTTGCTAGTGATAAACTCGGAGAAATAATATTTAGAGGTTCTAATGGAACTGGTTTTGCAGACGCTGTGACTCTTAGAGCTTTCGCTGATACTGTAGATGGAAGTAATGTAAACGGTAAATTTGAGATTTCTACGGGTCTTTCTGGTTCTATGGATGTAAGACTTAGAATAAGTAAAGAAGGTTACGTAACAAAACCAACAAACCCAATATTTCATGCCTTTGGTGGTCCAAATAGTGTTGCTTCTAATACTGATATAGTTTTTGGTCAAGAAAGATTTGATGTTGGTGGTGGATATAATACTTCAACTGGTGAATACACTGCACCTGCAACTGGATATTATCATTTTTATGCTCAAGTTTATAGAGTAAACACCTCAAACGATTCATGGTGGGGTTTTTATTATGATAGTGGTAGTGGATATGCTCAGATAAGTGAATCAAGATTGGAAACTGATTATGGTGGTGATAGTGGAAGAGGATATTGCACACTTCAATCATCGATATATTATTATATGACTGCTGGACAAAAAATGAAATGTAGAGCTGGTTCACTTGGAGGCATACATTGTAATACTACGTTGAGTTATTTCTGTGGTAATCTTGTAGGATAAATAAAGAATGTCATTTACTAAAGTCGCACCAGCAGGAATAGGAACAGAACCAGGCACTTCGATACACATTGGTGATTCTTTGTTGCACTCTACTGGTATTGATCTTGGTTCTGGCACAGGTATAGGTGCATCAATAACAAGACAAGGTAATGCAACATTTACAGGTATTGTAACTGCAACAACTTTTAGTGGAGCATTTTCTGGTGATGGTTCAAGTTTAACAGGTGTAGCAAGCACAGATAACATTAACACATCTAAAGTCGCAAACTTTACGGGTGGTATTCAAGTTGGTGGTGCGACTACACTAAACTCTGTTGTGGTTGGTTCTGCAGTTACTGTAAATTCACAAGGTTTAGATATAACTGGTGTGACAACTGCAACTTCATTTAAAGGTTCAGGTGCAAACTTAACTTCTCTTCCAGCTGCAAATCTGACTGGCACATTACCTGCAATTAGTGGTGCAAATCTAACAAATATTCCTGGTGCGAACATAACAGGAGTTATTCCGTCATCTTCTTTAACTAATGTAGATTTAACTGGTATTAGAAGAGATATAGCACTTTTGTCATTACAAACCGCAGTTGATACAAATAGAGTAGTATATAACTTAGAAAATAGTTTTATTGATCAGTTTGAAGATAGTACAGGTCTCTCTGCCATGACCAATGTTTCGAGAGATCGTCTTGATGAATTTTTATTTGCTGGTACACAAACAGCACAATCAACAGTATCTTGGTCATATGATGGATCTGATGATCTTTACACACCACCTACTAATGTTAAATTTTTCATAGCTCATATTTGGGGTGCTGCTGGTGCAGCTGGATATAATTATTCTCCTGGTGGAGGCGGTGGTCGTAGTGCAAATGCTGGTGCTCCTGGTGGATACACCACAGGTACAGTGACTGTTCGAGCTGATTCAAACACTGGAACTCCAACTTATCTTATGAGTGTTGGACAAGGTGGAACTGCCAGTGATGTAGGAAATGCTTATACGAGTGCTTCATTTAATGGTGGTGGTCGAGGAAGAGTTAGCACACACTATGGTGTAGGTGGAGGTGGAGGAGGATACTCAGGTATTTTCTTACAATCAAAAACTCATGGCACTGCTGTTATGATCGCTGGTGGTGGAGCAGGTGCTCAAAGTATTAACTCTGGTTCTGCTCCTTTTTATGCTGGATCTGGTGGTGGTTTAACTGGACAAGATGGTGGACAAAACTCCCATTCAAGTCATGCTAATATTTCTGGTGGATTAGGTGGTACTCAAACTTCTGGAGGTGTATATGGTACTGGAGATTATGGTGAGGGTAGTGCAGGATCTGCTTTACAAGGTGGTGATGGTGGTCACATGTGTGGTGGAGGTGGTGGTGGATACTACGGTGGAGGTGGTGGAAACCATAAAAATAATTATGGATCATCAGGTTCTGGTGGTGGATCAGGATATATCGCACATTCTAGTGTATCAGATGCATCAACTCAAAGAACAGATATGACAACTCATGCTCCCTCCACTATTGATCCTCCTGGAACTAGTGCTGCTGGTTACACAGGAAACGCAGGTAGAGGTGTCAGTGCATCGAATGGTAATAATGGATTAGTTTATATCGTTCCATATGTTGAAGCAACAACTACAACAGGAACTGCAATCAGTAAAGCAAATACAGTAACGGGTGCAAGAACAAAAGTTAGTGGAGTATTGCTTTATAAAGACGCTGCAGGTACGAACACTCTTGGAACTGATTTAAAGGTTTATTTTTCTTGCGACGGTGGAAGCAACTTTACTGAAGTTGGAGCAAGTGATTTTTCTGTTGGATCTGATTTCAGTACAGGTGTTAAAACTGTATATCTTGCTCAAAAAACTTGCACTTCTGGAACTGATGTGAGATATAAAATAGAATTTGCTAACCAATCTGGAAGTAAAAAAGCAGAAGTTTACGGAATTGCTTTGAATTATTAAATAAATAACTAAATGGGAATTCAATTTAACGGAAATACTGATACCATATCAACTAATGATGGTACTTTAAACGTAACCCCTCAAACTACTTTTGGGGGAGAGGTAGGTATTGCAGGTACATTGACATACGAAGACGTAACAAATATAGATTCAGTTGGTATTATAACAGCAAGAAGTGGTATTAGGGTAGGAGCAAATGGTATAAAAAGAGAAACTGTTCATTTAGATGCTGGTGACTCAGGTGCAAACTATTTAAGATTTACAAACACTGGAACTGGAAATGGAGTTGCTGATGGATTTAATGTGGGAATTAATGCAGACGAACATGCATTGCTTTGGAATTTTGAAGAAAAAGATACAAGATTTGCAACAAATAATTTAGAAAGACTTCGTATTGACTCAGCAGGATCAGTTAATTTTTATGGTGGTGAAGGTAGTACAGATGCATTAGTAGTGCACTCTGAAGCAGGTGGAGCAAAAATACATATCAGCAATTACCGAGGAGTAAATGATACACTAGACACTACGAGATTAGGTGTTGGTAAGAATAATAATGCACTGATATTCATGAATGCAAGTGGAAACCAAGTTGATACTTTTGCAATGGGTACTACAGATGCAGTTCCACTTGTTTTCTCAACTTCAAATGCTGAGAGACTTCGCATTGATAGTTCAGGAAACGTCGGAGTGGGTACTAATGTTGGTAGTGATTCGAGTGGTAATGCTCAAGCTTTCACAATTGCAAGAACAGGTGTTAATGGTCAAGTAAGATTAATATTAAAAAACGAAGGAACTGGATTTGGAAACGGTGCTGGTTATCATCAAGGTATTGATGGTGCGAATGTTTTTGTAGAAAATAGAACAAGTGGTGGATATTTAGATTTTAGTACCAATAACTCAGGTTCAATTGCATCAAGAATGCGAATCTTATCTGATGGTAAAGTTGGTATTAGCAGTTCTATTCCTCAACGACCACTTGATGTAAGAGGAGAAGTGTTTGCAAATAGATTCACAGCATACAGTGCTCCAACATCTACTTACAATAACCAGACCACAGGAGTTAAGTACGGTGCTCGTGGAGGTTATACACTAACATTAGGAGGCACTAGAAGTAGTAATACTAATTCTTTCACCATATTCGATGCAAAGGATTTCAATAATTCAAAGTATTTTTGTCTTGAAATAAGTTTTTGCCATGCTGGTGGTGGTGTTCATGGATCATATAGAAGATTTGCTGGAATATGTAACGGTTATACATCAATTGTAACTTGGAATGATACTGGTAATGTTAATACTGGTGGTGGTTTAGGATTCACCATCTCCAAACCTGACAATCATACATTAAGATGTGTATGGAATGGGTGTTCTGGTTTTGCAGATTCTTACACATTATATTGTATGTTGCATGTGTCAAATGGTAACTCATACTTTTCAGCTATTGACTCAGCTTTCTATTGATAAATAATTAAAAAATGTCTACCTTAAAAGCAAACATTATTGACTCTTCTGTATCGACTGAATTTAAAAAGTCGATTACTGCTAATGGTGCTGCACAATGGTTAGATACATTTGGGGTTATCAAAGCAAATCGTAATACGATTGCTGAAGATGTGACCATACCAAGTGACACAAATGGTCTTTCATCAGGACCTATTACCATTGCAGATGGAAGTACAATTACAGTCAATGGTGAGTGGGCAATTGTATGACAAAGATAATTGTCAATTCAGTTGATTCCCAAGTCGGATTTACCTCTGTCACCTTTCACGATACAATTACTGCGAATGGTGATAAACAATGGTTAGATCGTTTTGGAATTATTAAAGCAAACAGTAATCAAATTTTGAGCAATGCAACAATCCCATCAGGTACAAATGCACTATCAGTCGGTAAACTCACAGTTGGAGATGGGTGCACTGTCACAGTTAGAGGTGACTGGAGGATAATATGACAAGTCGAATAGTCGTTAATAATATAGAACCAGATGCTGGTATTTCTTCAGTTACAGTGGATGGAGGTTTAACTGTTACTGGTTTATTAAAATATGAAGATGTTAAAAACGTTGATTCAGTTGGATTAATTACAGCACGTTCTGGTATTCGTGTAACTGCTGGTGATGTAGGTATAAATGTAACACCAACCAGTAATGATATGGGTGGTGCCACACCAAAATTGCATGTTTTGGGAATATCAACTGATGGTCAATTTAATACTGTTGCAAGATTTCAGGCAGGTGGTGATGCTGATAGCACAGGTGCAATGATTGCTATTAATCATTCAAATGATAGAGGACTTGCAATTCAAGGTGGAAGAATATCTGGTAATTATTCGCATGGTGCATTAAAGATGATTGATTTTAGTGGAAGATTATCTGACGCAATGGTAATACACGGTGGTGCTGGACAGGGTATTAATGATATTTCATTTTTTACAGGTGCATCCACAACCACAACTAAAAGACTTGTCATCGACTCAAGTGGTCGTGTATTAATAGGAACCCCATCTACTAATGATAATGCGTTTCTTGTTGTAAAAGGAAACGCAACTGGAAGTGCACAGCAGGGTGAAGTTTTATTGCTCAATGGTGCTAGTCCCATTGAACAGAATTACGGTTTGGGTCAAATTTCATTTGGTGGTGGCACTGGTGATCAGATTTCATCAAAAATTCAGGGTTTTGCTGACCATGATTGGAATACAGGTGGAGACACCTCAGATAGTCCAGGTCGTCTTGTGTTTTACACAACACCCGACACAAGTGACACACCTACAGAAAAACTTCGTATTTCATCTGAAGGATATGTAACAAAAGCATTACATCCCTCTTTTTATGCAAGAAGAAGCATAGCTGGTGATGGAAGAGCAGCTGCATCTCCAGTCACCGAGTGGCAAAATCCTGGTAGTGAAGCAAATGGTAATCCAAATCATAATCGAGGTGGACATTTTGATCATTCGACTGGACTATTTACTGCTCCAGTAAATGGTATATATCATTTTTCTGCTTGTGCTGGTTATAAAATAACTGGTTACAGTTTTAATCAAAAATTTTACCATAATGGTGTAACAACCGCAGAGGGTTCCCGTTACATTGGTAGTGGTGTTCAGTCTCACTCTACTTCAACCATTTCTGCAACAATGTATATGCAAGCTGGTAACACAATGGGTGTTGCTATGGAATATACTCATCATGCAAATACCACTCATAACTTTTTCAGTGGACATCTAGTGGGATAAATATTAAACATGAGTATTCTTAACGTTAACAAAATTAATCCAGTCGGTAGTGGTTCTACAGTAACTATCGTTGGAATTGCGAGTGTCACGAATAATATTTCTGTTGGTAATTCAGTTACTGCTAGTAGTTTTCATGGTAATTTAACAGGTAATTTAACAGGTAATTTAACAGGTAATACAGGTAATTTTACAGACTCAGTTGGTATCGGAAGTGTATCTCCAACTGGTATGATTGAAGTTCAAAAGAATGGTGTACCAGCAATCATAGCAAATTATAATAATTCTAAACACATTCAGATGGGTGCTGGTTCAAACGGAGCAGGTTTCCATTTGACAACTGGAAATTTTTTTACTGTAAACCATCAACCATTTACAGATAGAGGAACTGATAATAATTTAAGTGAAAAACTTCGCATCGACAGTAATGGACATACTTTACCTGGTGCAGATAATACGTTTGATTTAGGATCAACTACTAAGAGATGGGCAAATATATACTCTGCTGACCTTCAACTTTCTAATATTGGAACAGGTGGAAATGAAGTTGATGGAACAGAAGGAAAGTGGACATTACAAGAGGCAGAGGATACTGTGTACATGATAAATAGGATTACTGGTAAAAGATATAAAATTAAGATGGAGGAAGTCTAATGCCTATTTTTACCACTAGTTTAAGACCAGGCACGGGTATTCCATCAGGTAAACATGGTGGTGTCATACAGGTTGAAAGTGTTAAAAAAACTGATACCTTTTCAACAAGTAATGATTCTTTTGTTGATGTTACTGGATTAGCATTAACAATTACCCCTCATAGTACTAACAGTAAAATTATAGTTTGTCTCAGTTTATCCATATGTGGTGATTATTTTGCCTCATACGCACGTATAGAAAGAAGGGTGTCTGGAGCTTCTAATCTTGAAATATTTTCAGGAACAGGTGCTGGAGTTAGACCCACTCATGCTATATGTCAAACTGGTGATAATGGAATTCAAGATTCTCATGGTCAAATATTTATGGTTCATAGACAATTTATTGATGAACCAGGAACAACATCAGAAATAACATATCAAGTACAGGCACAGGGTAGACCTGATAACGCAGCAAACGGAGACACAAGAATTAATTTTTCTGTTCCTGATAGAAATACTAATTCATATGATGCTAGAATGGCATCAGAATTAATGGTGATGGAGGTTTCAGGATGATTACAACAACAACAGCAATATCTTCATTATGTCCAACAGCAAAATTTACCATAAATGCTGATGATTATGATCAATTACAATGGCATTCTGATGATATAACAAAACCAACTTTATCACAAATAAATGCAAAAATTACGGAACTTGAAGCAGCAGAACCAATGCGTTTACTTCGTAAAGAGAGAGATAGACTTCTTAAAGAAACCGACTGGACACAAGGATATGATGTCCCTGTAGGAATAAAAACGAATTATACATCATATAGACAGGAATTGAGAGATCTGCCAAGTAAATTTAATCCAATTTTAGATCCTACTTCTGTAATTGGAATCACAAGTATTACTTGGCCAAGTAAACCATCATAAATAAAATATTATGGCATCTGAAATACGTACAAATTCAATAACAAGTCGAACTGGTTTAAGTACGATTAGTCTTACAAGCACTGGTCCTATATTCGCAGGTATCGCAACTTTTACTGGAAGTATAGGTATTGCAGGTACATTAACTTATGAAGACGTAACAAATATAGATTCAGTTGGTATAATAACAGCACGAAGTGATGTTCACGTTGGAACTGGAATTCATTTTACTAGTAATGATGGTGTGATACAAACAGGTTCTTCAGGTCATACGCTTGGTATCCAAGGTGGTGCCACAAATATGGGTGGAAGAATTGAATTAAGAGGTGGAAATGCCACTGGTGATATAAGAATGTTTGCTCAAGGTGCAACTTCTACACAAGTGGAAAGACTTCGCATCAAATCGGATGGTAAGACTGGCATCGGAACGGACGATCCACAGACTATATTTCATATCCTTGATAATGTTCCAACCATAAGATTTACTGATAAAAATTCAACTGGCACACCTGATTGTGAAGTAGGTGGTGCAGGTGGTAATGTTGATATTTCTGCTGATATAAACGGTGAAAAGTCTGATAGTGTAATAAGATTCAATGTTGATGGTGGAGTAAAACTTCTCATAAACCACAATGGTAAAGTAGTAGCAGGAAATGATGGAACAACTTTTGGTAATGCTGCAGTGCAAGCATTTATTCAACACGGAAGCACTGCTGGTGAGTCAGGATTTTCTTCTGTTGATACAACATCAGTTGCAGCAGGTGTTGGAGGAGAAATTGCATTTCATGGAAAGTATAATACAGGTGCTCAAGATTATGCATATACTGGACACATACGAGGCATCAAAGAAAATGCAACTGCTGGAAATACTGCCTGTGCATTAACACTCCATACAAGACCAAATGCAACTGCACCAATAGAAAGACTTCGCATCACATCAGGTGGAGATACAGAACTTCGTAATATAGTATCAGGCATTAATGATTCATACTCTCAATATCTCAAATTTAGAACAACACAAACGAACGGTCAATCTGCAGTTACTGCTGCTATCCGTGCACAAGGTAAATCAGGTTGGGGTGGTGATTTAGTATTTTACTCTAAACCTGCGAATAGCACTCCTAATGACACAGTAACTGAAAATATGCGTGTCGATAGAAATGGACTTGTAACAAAACCAAATCAAGCAATGTTCGCAGCTCAAGGATCTGGTGATGCAATATCAGCACAGTTTACACTTCCATTCGATAGCATGTTGTATAATATTGGAAGTCATTATAATAATTCTACTTATAAATTTGGTGTTCCTGTAAATGGATATTACTATGTAACTTGCCATGTTGTGCCAACAAATTATGCAACTAATGCTAATAATGTAGAATTGTATATAAAAAATAATAGTGGAACTAGATATTTCTTAGATAGAAAAGTTAAATCAAGTAATTACTCCACTAATAATTTTTCCGTAGGAGGAAGTCGTATAATTTATGCAGGTGCTGGTGATGCTTTATGGGTAGAATTTAATGCTATTAGTGGAAGTCCAACTCTTGAATCATCAAGTCATTTTGGTATCATGTTGATGGCATAAATAACTAAAAAACAATATAATGCCATACTTAGGTCGAGAACTCACATCAGGAAATTATCTTAAACTGGATGATATATCATCTCAGTTTGATGGATCTACCGTTACTTTTCAATTGAAGAGTGGTGGTAATGATTTTTTTCCTGGTTCATCATTCTCCCTTTTAGTATCAGTAGCTGGTGTTATTCAAGAAGCTGACTCTGCATATCAAATTAATAATAATGAAATAACTTTTGCAACTGCACCATCAAATGGTGATGATGCTTTTATTATTGTTCTTGGTCTTGCATTAGGTATCGGAGTTCCTGGTGATGGCACAGTTGGACTTACACAATTAAATGATACTGCAAAGTTAGGTATATCAACCTCTAACTCAAATAATACTTCGACTGTAAGAGTTGGTGGTGGAGTTACCTCACTCAATTTTGCAGGTCCTGGTGTTACAACTGCATTCGTAACAAATGGTATTGCTACCGTGTTTGTTCAAGGTGGTGGTGGTAGTGTTGGTGCTGCTGGTACGTGGGCATCAGATTCTGTTGGAGTTGCAACCAGTAAAGTTGTTGGTGTCGGTACAGCACAGGCAGTTGGTACTGCAAACTCCGAAGGTGCATTACAAGCACTTGGTAATATCGCAATTACCGATGGTGCACTTTTAATTGATAATGATATTAGTAGTAGTATTAATGTTCCTTCTGGAAAGAATGGATTACTAATTGGTACAGTCAGTGTTGCAGTCGGAGCAACTATTGATGTTGCAACAGGTTCAATTTTAGTGGTGGTGTAATATGGCATATCTAGGTAATCGTAACGCAACAGGAGAAAATAATAGTTTTAGGATCTTAGATGATCTTGCTTTTACTACAACCTTTAATGGGTCTGATGGTAATATTGTTAATCATGTTGCAGATACAATTACAATTAATAATCATAGATTCTTAACAGGTTCAAGAGTCACATATACGAATGGTGGTGGTGGAAATATCACAGGACTTACAACAGGCACAGTATATTTTACAATCAAGATAGATCATAATACAATTAAGTTAGCGACGAATGCATCAAACGCAAATTCTGGAACTGCGATTAATATTACAGGAACTGGAACAGGTACATCACATACACTAAGTGTTGCACTTGACGGTGTTAATACAAAATTTGTAGCAACACATGGTAGTGGCACAAAAGCCATGATGACAAGAGCAGCTCAGTTGTTCTTATCACATAATGGTGTAATTCAAAGACCACATGATTCAACAACACCATCAAATGGATATGGTATTGACCCACCTAATTCAACAATTATTTTTGCATCTGCACCTGCATCAACTGATGTAATCTTTGGAAATCTTGTTGCAAATAATTTTCCAACATTTGATATTTCAGACAATAAGGTAGATACATTCACTGCTGATGGAAGTACAACAACATTCACTTTATCAAGGGCAGTTGTTAATAATGATAATATTTTAGTTGCATTAGATGGTGTAATACAGTATCCATCTGATTCACAGAACACAAGATCATATACTGTTTCTGGAACAGGATCTAATTCACTTACCTTTGCATCTGCACCTGCGAATGGCACAATCGTTCACGTAAGACATATTGGTTTTGCTGGTGCTTCTACAAGTGGTGTAACAGGATTCTTAGGTAGGTCTGGTAATATAGAGATAACTGATACAGATCCAATAGTTGGTATTCAATCTGGTGGTGTTGCAATTGGAACGGTTCGTACTCTAAACTTTATCGGTACTGGTAATACTGTTCAAGTCAGTGGTAATACAATCGACATTAGTATCGCAGGTGGTGGAGGAGGTGCTGGTGCATTTACCACAGCAATCACTGGTATTCAAACAACTTCACAGACTGTCGGTATTGGAACAACAAGTGTAGATGATGCTGACCTACAAGGTATAGGTAATTCTGCAAGAGGTCTTTATGTAAGTAATGGCATGATACTATACGATAATGCAATCAATGGTTCTCATTATATTGGAACCTCAATGAATGGTTTAATGGCAGGTCCTGTAAGAGTTGATGGTGTTTTAAGTGTTGATGGTAATTTTGTGGTGGTATAATAAATAAAGTTATGACAGTAATAAGACCAAATAGTATATCAGGAATCACAAGTATCACTGGGCAAGGTGGTGATATAAATGTTTATCGTGCGGACGGAACTGCTGGTGATTTAATTATTAATAATATTACTGGTGCTGCTGCTACATTCACTGGTGTATTGTCTTATGAAGATGTAACAAATGTAGATTCAGTTGGAGTTATAACAGCAAGAGCAGGTATTAATGTTACTGGTGGAGATTTTAATCTCGGTAGTACCATAAAGTTAGGTAATGCTAGTGGAATTATAACTGCAACAACATTTACTGGAAATTTAACAGGAACCGCGTCTACTTCTACAAATGCTGCGACTGCGTATTCAATTGATAGTGCAGCGTCATTAAACACTTCTGGTATCGTTACTGCAAAATCATTTGTTCCTACAACAGGACAACTTTCTAATAGAAATCTAATAATTAATGGCGACCAAAAAATATGTCAAAGAGGTAATCAAAATGCATCTACGGCTCAAGCTAATTATGTAACAGATAGATTTGCCATTTATGAAAATGGAGGTACTGCATACCATGGAATGCATCAAGATAGTGGCACTGATTTACCAGAATTTCCTAAATGTCTTAGAGCAGATTGCACAACAGCATCTAGTTACACAGGTTCACATGAGGCAAAAATCACTTATCAATTTGAAGGTCAGGATGTACAACATTTTAATTATGGAACAGCAAGTAATCAAAAAGTTACTTTATCTTTTTATGTAAGATCGAATCAAGCAGCAACTTTTGCTATTTGGTTTTACAGATCAACAGGTAATAGGCAAAATGGAAAGACTTATACTATAAACAGTGCCAATACATGGGAGAAAAAAACAGTAACAATAAATGGTGATGCTTCAAATGCCATACCTAATGATTCTAGTGGTGATCGATTTACAGTTCAGTGGATTTTGTATACAGGTCCAAGTTATTCTTCTGGAACAAATCCTGACGGAACATGGGAAACTAGAGTTGATGCAAATAGATATGCAGGGCATACCGCAACTATTGGAGCGAACACTAATGATTATTTTGACATTACAGGAGTTCAATTAGAAGTTGGGGACACAGCAACCCCATTCGAGCACCGCAACACTGGAGAGGAACTCCTACGTTGCCAACGCTATTGTATGAAATGGTGGAATCATGGTGACAGTACAAATAATCACTCTAGATTTCCACCAGGATATTATCAAAATAGTACATCGGGAGTCTTTTTCTTGTTTCATTCTGTGCCAATGAGAAAAACAGATGGTCGAACATTCAATCATAACATAGGTGTCATAGAAAATATGACTGGTGGAGGTAATGGAAATAATCTTGCAATAATGAGTGATGGATGTTCTAATATGATTACACCTATAATACTATCAGGAATGTCAGGAGTAAGTCAACATTCTATTTTTGTACCTAGAATTGGTTCTGCTCAAACCGACTGGTACCTTATTGTTGCTTCAGAAATTGGATGATGCATGGGAAGAATTAAAACTTCCTAAATATAATTACCTACATCGGAACTTGCGTGATATTAG
>CENQ01302307.1_pt1 | contig 12956 bp, 14 predicted proteins | sample 356171 | NCBI WGS metagenome assembly CENQ01 (sample SAMEA2619802, study PRJEB7988) | marine metagenome | biome: marine biome (ENVO:00000447); feature: surface water layer (ENVO:00002042); material: "saline water (ENVO:00002010), including plankton (ENVO:xxxxxxxx)" | depth 5 m
TCCAATTTAGAAGGTGTGCAATTCGATAATCTTTCATATGATCAATTTATGGTTATAAGTAAATATAGTGATGACTCATGAAAATTGCTTCAATAGATATAGGCACTAATGCTGTTAAATCTAAGATTTTCGAAACAACGCCCTCTTCAATTAAATATATTGACGGCATACGCTCACCTATTCGACTTGGTAAAGAGGTCTTTGAGGACGGTATATTATCAGATAAAAAACTTAATCAGCTATCAAAAACATTACAAAAATATCAAAAAAAATTTAAAAAAGACAAAATTGATCAATACGAGATTGTTGCTACAAGTGCATTTAGAAATTCTTCAAACTCTGAAGAAGCAAGAAGATACGTTGAAAATATAATTGAGCATCCAATAAGAATTATTTCAGGACTTGAAGAAGCTAAATTGATTAGCCTCCATCCAAAAGCACAAAAAGGCAAAAATAAAATGTATGTAGATGTTGGTGGCGGCAGTACCGAAATTTATATCTATAGAAAAAACAATCATCATATACAGTCTTTTCAACTCGGTGCGGTGAGGCTAATGCTGAATAAGGAAAAGAAAAAAGAATGGTCAAGAATGGACCGGTGGTTAACAAAACATTCTCAAGTTGATGAAATTATTGGACTTGGTGGAAATATCAAAGCATTTTTAAATGCATATAACGTAAAGAAAATGAAATCAGAATATTTTCTTAAGAAACACAAAGAATTTAAAAATCTTGAAATCAATAAAAAAATTCAACAATTTGGTTTTACTAGCGATCGTGCAGATGTAATTGATCATGCATTAGACATATATGCAAGAATAATTAAAAAATTAAATATAAAAACTATTCAATCAACTAAATGGGGAGTATCGGATTCCATTGCTGTAAAAACTTTCCATGAGTTATACTCAAAAAAAATATCAATCTACGAAGATAAGTAAAGAATGAAAAAGTATATTTCAGAGTTTTTAGGGACTGCTTTTTTATTTTGTGCTGTCGTTGGCTCCGGAATAATGGGACAGAATCTAACTACTGATGAATCTATGGTTTTGTTAGTAAATGCGATTGTGACTTTCTTTGCCCTATACTTCTTAATAACCGCATTCGAATCATATAGTAATCACTTCAATCCAGCAGTTTCTCTTGTATTTTTTTTTAAATAAAGAAATATCTGTTAATACTTTTGTTAGTTTTGTTATTTTACAAATTCTTGGAGCTATTATTGGTGTCTTAATTGCAAACATTATGTTTGGGCATGAAATTATTGAATTTTCCGATAAAGCACGGGCAGGATCTAATATTTTTATTTCTGAAATTATTGCTACTTTTGGATTAGTATTTTTTATATTAATTTCTAATAAAGAAAAAGTTGCGCTTGTTGTAGCTTCGTATATTGGGGCAGCATATTGGTTTACTTCTTCTACATCATTCGCAAACCCAGCAGGGACAATTGGTAGAATGTTTTCAGATAGTTTTGCTGGAATAAACCCTGAAAACGTTATTGCATTTTGTAGTGCTCAATTAGTAGGAGCTTTATTAGCTTTTTTAGTATATAAGTATTGTTTCAAAACTAATTAATCAAAATTTCTGTCACTTGGCCATCTTGAGTTTTTTTAAAACTAATGTTGATTAAATTCTTACCTAACTTTGATGAAATTTCATTTGTAATATTAATAGAGTCTTTCAAACTATCTGAACTAAATGATATTTTTATCAATCCATCCTGATTAGAAACTTTTAGATTATTAGATTGAACTGAAATATTGCTTCTAATAAAATTTTCAATAGAAATCGGATTGGATGATTGTCCGAGAAGCGAACTGCTTAACAGTTCTGCTTTTGAGATTACGTATTCATAATCACCCCTTGCCTTATCAGCTTTCTTTTTAGATTGAGCGTAACTATTCAATGTATTATTGATTAATAAGAAAATGAGGCCGATTGCTAAAGCTGCTAGAGCTAACAATAATAGTTTTTTTTCTCTTGAATTGAGGTTGCTAAAAAATTCCATTATTTAAAACCTAGTTTTATTTCGCCTGAAACTTTGTTATCAAGCATGACAACATCCTCATTAAGAATAGCTATATCAAAATTTTCACTAAGGCCTTTTATAATTTTGAATTGTGCTTCAGGCATATTACTAAATAATATATTTGCTTGATTTTGATTGATATCTAAATTAACACTTTCTAAATATTTATCGCCCATTGAGACTAAAAAATCTAAGTTTTTTATTGGAAGTGTCCGGCTACTAACTTCCTTATTTACATTTGGTAGTTGTTTTAATATTTCATCTATTTGGTTTCTTGGTGCAACAACCCTTTTAATATTGTTGTCTATTTTTTTAAAGATGCTGAATGTTGCATTCTCATAGTCTTTGGCAGTTTTATTATTATTATTTATAAGAACAAGTGGTGTTGAAAAGATAATAATGCAAGATGCTACAAATGCGAATATCTCATTCTTGGTAATATCAAGTTTTGTAGAAATATTTTTCAATGAAGGTTTGAATTTGAAGAAGTTAGGTAACTTATCAAAATTCTTTTTAAGAAAATTTTTATAGTTAACTTCTGGATAAAAGTCGCTGTCTTGAAATAATTTTTTTATATCTTCACTAGGACTATAAATTGTTGGATTAAAGTCAGGAATAATATTTCTAATAATAGTTAAATAATATTCGATTTGATTAAGCTCTATAGATGAACCTGTTCCATCCTTATAGGCAAATATGAACTTATCATTAAAATGAGTAATGGTATCAAAATCAGATGTCTGATTTATAAAATAATCAGGTATTACTATCGATTTGCATTTTAGCTTACTTAAACTTGAATTAATCTCATCCAGAATATTTTTATTAATGACAAAACCGTTTTTATCAAATATAAAGAATGAGTTTTCTGAGACGTCATTTGCAAGATCTGTATCGACCTCAGAAATAAAATTAGCAAGATTATTTGAATGAGATAATTTATCATTCTTAACAAAAGTATGACTTGAAACTAAGGTTGAAGGCATCAAGTAAAATAAATTATCTTTACTCTCAATAAAGCTTAATTCATTTAGAAATATATCATTGCTCGTCTTAAGAAAATTATCCTCACTAGACAATAAGGAATGCGCCTTAAGCTCTAAATTATTAGGAAATAATATATATGTTTTCATCAAATTCCATTATAAGTTCTTGAAAGAATATAGCCATTTTTATTCTTTCCATAAATTAAAGTACTTTTTGAAGAGGCAGAGTAACCTTCATAATCTATAACCGTTTTAATATTAAAAATATCTGATGTAAATAAAATTTCTCCATTTGGTGAGCTTAAATCAATATCATCAAAAGATTGTAAAAAGGCATTAATATCTTGGAAGCCATTTAAGGGTATATTTTCAATTATGTATTCTGCATCTCTTAGATCAATCTTAGGAAAAAATGATGTTAATAGAAAAATATTATTTTTATCTAATGTGTTTATATTTAATTTTAAGTCTGTAGCAAATGGATAAGCACAAAACAACTCCTGGAAGATATTCCAGTCTAACAGTCTAATAGATGGAATACTTTTTAACTCTTCTATATCTATCAACAACCTACTTCCACTGAATTCTCTTGGGTTATGCAGTGGTCCTGAATAGTAATAATCTTCAAGCCCATATGCTCTAGGATTTGAATTTTTATCAATCCAATCAATTATTTGATCAATAATCTCTTCAGCTATATTTTTATCTACTTCTGCCAGATACATTAATTCACGAAAAACATTCATACTTTTTTTATTTTCTTGATAATCTCCTTCGCCAGCTCTAACAAGAGAATTAATGTTAAAACAGTTTGATGCATCATGAATTGAGCCAATAATTGTCGCACCGTTTATTTCAAAAATTATTTCATCAGTTAACAAAGGATTTTCTTTTGTTAAATTACTAGAATTGAATCTTGAGAATTTATCTATTTTATTTAAAGACATTGCCTCGACATTTCTAAATGCATTCAACGACAATGACTGAAATTCAATATATTGAGCTCTTTTTAAGGAAACTAAATATTTATTTCCAAAGGTTATTGCTATAGCTGACAGCAATAACACGATCAATAAAATTGATATTAAGACGACTCCTTTATTTCTGAAATTCATAATCTATATTTGGCTCAATTATCCACAGATATTCTTTATTATTTTGAGTGAACTCTAGTTTTATTAATTTAGGGATCTTGTTAGTTGTATTTTGGTCTATCGGCCAGCTTGAGTACCACTGTTTTTCATTAAGAAACAGTATTTCAAGCTCTGAGACTTCGTCAATTAAATTTGATGAAATATATTCATCTAAATTATATGGATTAGACGAAAAATATTGTTTTCTTATAAATTTGTCATCGATTAGCACATATTCAACTCTTTTGATTGGTGATACCTCATTAGAAATAGAATTAACTTTTGTGTTGAAGAAAATTCTCTTAGTTATATTATTGCCAAAGAATGAGCCTTCTATTGAGTCACCAAAACCGTCTCGTAAATTTGTATTAACAATTTGTCTTATATCTCTTCTAATTATCACAGACGAAAAATTAAGATTTCTAACATCTGCCAGTCTTGATGTTGAGTTTCTTTCAAGCTCAAGTGACGATTGTAATATATTTGATGATATGACTGCGATCATAGATAAAATTACAAGCGAAATTAAGATTTCTATTAATGTAAATCCTTTACTCATCAAATATAAAACCTTTTGTAATATATGTATATTCATCTTCATTATCTGGCTTTACTGAAATAGTAAAGTCATAAAACTCATTACTCATATTTTTATTAATTTCTTCTTCCCAAACCCAATTTTGTCCACCCATAATCATTTCACCATTTCTATTTATAGGTTTAAGAGGTTTTTCTATTGTATGAATGAGTGCTATTCGATTACTTGCTACCTCTTTTGCAAGATATTTTTGTTCTAATTTAAAAATAGATACCGAAGTAGAGATTATAAGATTGTATATAGTTATTACAGATATACTCAATATAAATAAAGCTACGACTACCTCGATTAAACTAAATCCTTTTTCATTAATATTGTGTGATTTCATTTTGTATGTCTGCATTATTTTTTACACTGATTTTTTGGATAAAATCACTATAGTGAAGTTCCAGAGTTCCGCCAGAATTTTCACCGGATGGATAAAAAATTAGTATAGGATTGTTTGGTTTATCATTCCCAAGTTCAATATTTGTGCCATCGGTAAACTTAAATATTTTCTTTAAAGACATGTCATCAGTCCAAGAGGTTTCTAAAAAAATTTCATTATCATCATTTGAATCATTATTTGATAAATATGCAGCATAATGGTTGCTATTTGTGGCGTACCACCCAATAGCTCTTCCAGTAATGATGCTTTCCTCAGTTAAATATGCAAACCTTTCATCAATGGTATTTGACTGTTTTTCTATTGAATTTATTGAACTAAAATTTAAAGTAATAAGAGTTGTAGTTATTCCAATTATTAAGATAACTACCATTACCTCAATAAGTGTAAATCCTCTTGAGATAATTTTACCTTTGCATCCAGTTTCCAATATCAGAATCCTCTCCAGAACCACCTTCTATGCCATCTGCTCCAAGTGTATACAGATCATATTTGGCAGATCTTCTCGGTGGATATTCATATATGTATTCTCTTCCCCATGGATCTTTTGGAATAGATGAAACATAACCACCTTCTGGAAATAGAAAGGGATTCTTGAGTTCTGAATGAGGTACTATTAATGCATCTAACCCTTGAGATGTTGAAGGATAAGTTAACTCATTAAATTTATATAGCTCAAGGGCTTTACCTGTATTTGCCATATCAGCTCTTATTTTTTCTAAATTTGCCCTTTGAAATACTGGATCAACACTTACAACTACTACAGTGGCTAAAATTCCTAGTATAACTAGAACTGCCATTAGCTCTATTAGAGTAAAACCTTTTCGATTATTTTTCATATTGCTAAAGTATTCATTTGCATAATAGGTATTAGTATAGCCAGAACAATAAGCATAATAAATCCACCTATTAAAATTATTACAATCGGTTCGAGTAAAGATAAAAAAACTGAGCGTTTGGTTTCTATTTCAGCTTTCATAAACTGAGATACTTTATTGAACATTCCTGCTAAATTACCTGATTTATAACCACTTGAAATTAGTTGAGTAAAAATATCTGGAAATATTGATTCTTGTTGCAAAGATTTAATAAAGTCTTTGCCTTCAACCACATCACTTTTAGTTTTTAATACAATGCTAGATAGATATTTATTATTAAAAATTTTGGAGCACTCATCTAAAGCTATGTCTAAATTTGCTCCAGAAGAAATTAATAATTCCATGGTGCTTGAGAATCTTTCTAATTCAGAATTTAGAATAAAGTTACCTATTAAAGGAATACTCAATATTTTTTTATCAATTAAAATTTTCTTATTTAAGTCTTTTACAGCATTAAGATAAAGAAAATATAAGCCTGCACATACTATGAAGCTAAATATTAAAATAATTCCTATATTGTTTGATATAGCTAATAATATTTTTGTAATTAAAGGCAAGTCTGCGCCAGCTTTAATAAATTGATTTACAACATTTGGTAAAACAAATGCTAATAAAGACACTATTACTATAATTGAAAATCCTATAAGAATTATTGGATAAGTAAGGGCGGAAATCACTTTTTGCCTAATAGCAGCACCCTCCTCCAAATAATTAGCTAATTTTGTGAACACAGTATCGAGATTACCTGAGGAGTCTCCGGCTGAAATCATAGAAATATATGTATCTGAAAAAACACCAGGAAATTTCTTCATTGCAGTTCCAAGTCTTTGGCCTTGAATAATTTCCTCTTTTAAACCATATAGGACGTAAACAAGATTTTGATTTTTGATTTGATTTGCTGTTATATCAATAGACTCTACAAGTGGTGTATTTGCTTCTAAAAGTGTGGCAAGTTGTCTTGTCATTAAGACTACATCTTTATTTTTTATTCTTAATGTTTTGCCTAGATCTTTTGATTCAATAACTTTTAGTGGTGTTAGTTTTAAATCTTTAACTAATCTTCTGGCTTCTCTTTCAGATTCGGCACTAACAATACCCTTCTTTTTAGATCCATTATGATTCAGAGCTACATAGCTATATGCTGGCATCTTCTTTTATATTATTTACTCTAATTATCTCTTCGCAGGAAGTGACCCCTTTTTTTATAAGGTCAACTGATGCCTCATCGATAGATTTATTCTCTTTAAAAACATAATCAGTTATTTCATTTTCTGATGCGTTGTTATGAATTAAGTCTTTTAAATTTTTATCAATTTGAACGCATTCAGCTATAGCTATTCTTCCTTGATAGCCTGTATTGCTGCAACTATCACACCCCTTAGCAACATAAACTTTTTCATTCTTTTTTAACTTAAAAATCTCTGCAGCTTCACTTGTGGGCTTAGAAGAAACTTTACAATTTTTACATAATCTTCTGACAAGCCTTTGAGATATTATCGTTCTTATGCTCGAAGCTAATAAAAATGATTCAATGCCCATATCGCGCAGTCTGGTTAAAGCTGCAACAGCACTATTTGTGTGTACAGTCGATAATACCAAATGTCCCGTTAAACTTGCTTGAATACCAATTTGAGCTGTCTCTACATCACGCATTTCTCCAACCATTACAACATCTGGATCTTGTCTAAGTATTGCTCTTAAACCTTTTGCAAATGTATAACCAGTTTTTGTATTAACTTGAGTTTGTCCAATGCCACTAAGTGTATATTCTATGGGATCCTCTACAGTCAAAATATTTTGTGAAGAATCGCTTAAGTATCTAAGACCAGCATACAAAGTAGTAGTTTTACCTGACCCAGTTGGACCGGTAAATAAAATGATACCCTCAGGATCTTTAAGAGAAGATTTGTAGTTTGATAATATTGCTGCTGGCAGTCCTAGATCATCGATATTTATTTGAGCGGATTGTTTATCAAGGATTCTGAGAACAATTCTTTCTCCATATGAAGAAGGTAATGTAGATACTCTGACATCTATATTTTTATCTCCTAATGAAAGCGATACTCTTCCATCTTGAGGTAATCGTCTCTCTGAAATATCTAAACCTGAGATTATTTTTATTCGAGATATTAAAATTGACGCTATCTTACTGTCTTGTTTTAATATCTCTTTTAAAATTCCATCTATTCTATATCTAACAATAATGTAGTCCTCATAAGGCTCAAAATGTATATCTGATGCTCTGTTTTTTATAGCTTGACTAATTATTCCATTAATTAGTTTTATGATGGGCGTATCGTTATTGCCACTAAGAAGATCTTCAGTGGCATTGATACTTCCTGCAAAATTTTGAATATCAAATTCATCAGACAATTCTTCTGAAATATCATTATTATGATTAGTAGCTGAGAATGATGTTGTTAATATCTCGTTGAAAGTAGCTGGATCACATATTTTAATTTCAAAACTAGAACAAAGATGTCTTTGTAATTCATGATATGTTTGTTTTGAAGGGTTTTTTGTAGAAATTATTAGATACTTGCCTTTGTCTTGTGTAACTATTACTTCATTAGATCTTACGAAATCATATGGAAGCAAATCTGTCCTTACATTTTTGCTATTATTAATGTTCATATTTAATCTTTTGATTCTGTAAGATCAATAATGTCTAATTTTCGGCTTAATTCTTTTTGTGCTTTTAAGTAATTGTATTTTTCGAGTGAAACTTCCTGACTAGAGTCTGTATCGGTTAGTATTGTTGGTTTTAAAAATACCATCAGATTTTTCTTATTAGTTGAACTTGAAGAGGATTGAAAGAGTCTTCCAAGTATCGGAATAGAACCAAGAACTGGCACCTTTGATATTACTTCTTGAGTATCTTCATCAATAAGTCCTCCCAGAACAATAATTTGATTATTGTCAACAAGAACGGTTGTTTCTATTTCTCTTTTATTAGTAATTAAGTCGAGACCACTTTGAGCAACACCTGCTACACCTGAAACACCTTGTTTAATATTTAATATGACTGAAGATCCTTCATCGATTTGGGGTGTAATTTCTAATTCAATACCTACCTCTTGTCTCGATGTAGTTCTGAATGGGTTTGAGTTATTTGTTCCCAAACTTTCACCAGTTGTAATTGGTATTTCTTGACCAATAAATAATCTAGCTGGTTCATTATCCATGGCTAATATTGATGGTGTAGATAATATATTTGAGTCTGTGTCTGATGCAATTGCATTCAAAATACCAATAAAATTATCGTCACCTTTTGTTAAATCTCCAAAACCTGCAACTAAACCTTGAGTATTTAGCAATGAAGAAACTGCCGTTGTTGTAAGTGTTACATCAGTTGCATCATCAGCTGCTCCAGCAATACCTAATAAATCTGGTCCTGAACCAGAAAATCTAGTTATTCCAATTGGTATACTTTCTTCATCATCACCAGAAAAAATTGCTTCAACGCCTAGACTAATGGCAGCGTTTTCTGATAAATCTACTACAATTGCTTCAACTAAAACCTGCGCTCTTCTAATATCTAGTTTTGCAATAATATTTCTAATAGTTTTTAGATTCTCCTCAGCTGAAGAAATTATTAAAGAATTTGTTTTTTCATGATGAGTTATCACAGTTTTACTTCCTTCAATATCACTAACAAAAGTCCCAGCAACTGATGTCAATATAGGAGTAATATCAGCTGCTTTAGCATATTTAAGATATATAACATCAGTGGAATCATTATCTGTAACGTCTTTGTCAAGTGTTTCTAATGTAGAAATAATATTTTTTGTTATTAAATCATTTGCAGATAGAATCACTGAATTCGATGGTGTGAATGGTATTGCAACAAATTGATTTATAGTTGGATTATTTTGAGATTTTAATCTTTCAAGAATTCTAACCGCTTCAATCGAGGACAAATTATCAAGCCTTATAATTGTAATCTTTGCTGTATTATTTTTATCTAGATCTTGCAGCAACTTTTTAATTCTATCAACATTGCTTGATCTATCGACAATAAGGACTGAATTTACTGAAGGAATACTAGATAAATGAGCTTGCCTGCCAGTAATAGGTTTTATCATGGGCAAGATTTCTTCAATTGGCCTATTTTTAAGAGGTATTATTGCTGTTTCAAAGTTACCAGAACCATCACCAAAAGAATCATCTCTTGTTGCCTCATTTTCTGGAACAACTCTTAAAAAACCATCTTCCTCAATAGTGCTAAAACCATTTACCTGAATTGTTCTCAAATAAACATTCCACACCTGATCTCTGTCAAGGTTTGCATTCGAGTATATTGTGATTTTCCCTTTAACTCTTGGATCTAAAATAATTGTTTTTTTTGAAAACTGAGCAATGTCTTGAGTAACTTTTTTGATATCAACATCTTCATAATTAAGAATAAATGTTTCTTGTGCGCTAGCAGTTATAAAGAAAGCTGTGATCGCAAAAAGAACTAATTTTTTCTCAAATAATTTCATTTTTATTTTCCTACAGAATTCTTAATTTTGTACAGTTTCCCTTCATTATTAAATATTACCTCATCTTCGTTAACAGCAACAAGCTCATACAATCCTTCTAGTTTATCACCACTGGATACGACAAACTCTTTGTTGCCTTTTTTTAAAATAACTGAAAAATCTGTTTCACCAGACCTGTAACCAATTAATTGATAATCAAAGTTAATATTATTAGAGTTAACATCAGAATTAGAAGATGTATCAATTGATGAGGTAAATTCAATGTCTTTGATATTTGGTATATTAATTTCTTTGATGTTGGGCTTATTAAAAATTTGAAGAACTGTATATGCAGTCATTAGGATTGCTAAACAAACAATGACAGCAAATATAATTTTTTTAATATTAATTAAATTCATAGCAGAGAGGAACTAGTTTATCTTATTTTATAAATGAAAGTTAAATGTTAAAGACAAAAAACTATGCCAAAGGCACTGTGAACCAAAATATAGAACCTTTTGATTCTGAATTTTGAACACCAACCTCACCATTGAGGCTATTTACTAAGTGCTTTACGATTGCAAGTCCAAGCCCACTTCCCTGATTATCGGTTGCTCTTGCAGAGGCAGTTCTGAAAAATCTACTAAATATATGATCCTTATCCTCTGGAGAAATACCAGAACCGTTATCTTCAACAATAACTTTTATATATTCATCAACTTCATTTGAAGTAGCGATAATTATCTTAGAATTATTTTCAGAATATTTAATAGCATTATCAATTAAATTATTCATAATTCTTTCAAAAGCTTGTGAGTCAGCAAGTATTTTTCCTTTATGGTTAGCTTTATAAATAATATCAATATTTTTTTTCTTTGATAGGGTTTGTAATGATTGAACATATGTTTTAAAGAAGGTATCCAAATCTAATTCTTCGAAATTTAATTTAAGCTCTCCATATTCAATACGAGACAAGTCCAATAAAGAAGAAACCATATCAGTAAGTCTTTCTGCATTATGTAAAATTGCATTCGCAAAAATTTTGGCTTGCTCTTTATCATCCAAAGCACTATCTATAAGTGTTTCAGAATTTGCTCTAATAACACTTACAGGTGTTCTTAGTTCGTGTGATAGATTTGAAATAAAATCTCTTCTCATTGAATCAAGACTTCTTAATTGAGTAATATCATGGACAACTACAATATATTCTTTGGTTGTTTTGCTCTGATTGATTGTAGCTAAGACCCATTTATTTGATTTATCACTTAGTTCAATCTCAAACTCTATATCAGCGTTTTTCCTTTTTTTTGATCTTCTAAAAAGGTATCCAAGTTGTTTAATATCAAGATCTTTAATGTTTTTACCATTTACATTTTTTAAATTAAGTATTTGTTTAAATTGATCGTTTTCAAAGGTTATATTCCCTTTATTATCTGTAACAACAATTCCCTCACCTAGGTCATCTAGTACTGATCCAAATTGATCTCTTTGTTTTGCAATTAGATTTATATTATCTTTAAGATTTTCCGAAATTTTGGAGATACTTAATGCAACATCACCAAACTCTCCTGAATCTTCTTTCAGTGCCTTTATGTACCTTTTTTTTGCACTCCCATCAGCTATTTTTGCAGCGAGTGCCTCTAAGTTAGAAATACTTTTATATGAGAAATTTGCAAAAACTATTGAAGAAATTGTAGCGATAATAAATAAAGAAAAAGCAACCAACAATAAAGGAATATCAGAATTCACGGAGATTATATTTGAGAACAGCACACCTATTCCCATAGATATTGAAACAATTATGAACGTTCGTAATCTATATCCCATTATCTAATCTAGAGATCTTGCAAATTTGTAACCAACTCCTCTGATTGTTTGAACGTATTTGCCCATTGGTCCAAGCTTTTCTCTTAATCTCTTAATATGTGTATCAACGGTTCTGGTTGTTACTTCAGAACTATATCCCCAAACCTCTGATAGTAATTGGTCTCTAGACTGAACTCTTCCTCTTGTATCAACTAACTGTCTTAATAATTTAAATTCTAAAGCGGTTAAATTAATTTCAACATTATCAACATGAACCTCGTGAGAATCAATATCTAGCCTAAGGTCTCCAAACTTTCTTACAACCTCAAGGATCTCTTTCTTTTCTGAACCCCTTTTTAAAATGGCTTTTACTCTTAATATTAGCTCTCTAACGCTAAATGGTTTTGTAACATAGTCATCAGCCCCTAATTCAAAACCAACCACTTTATCCACCTCATCGTCTTTGGCTGTTAGAATTATTATTGGAATGGTTTCGGTCTTGGGGTCTGATTTTATTTTTTTACATAAATCTAAACCCGATCCATCAGGCAACATTAGATCTAAAAGAATTAAAGAAAATGTATTTGAATTTAAAATTGACTCAGCTTGAGATAATGAAGATGAACAAGTAACAGTAAAGCCTTCTCTTGAGAGATTGTATTCCAGATTTTTTCT
>CENQ01141401.1_pt1 | contig 12828 bp, 14 predicted proteins | sample 356171 | NCBI WGS metagenome assembly CENQ01 (sample SAMEA2619802, study PRJEB7988) | marine metagenome | biome: marine biome (ENVO:00000447); feature: surface water layer (ENVO:00002042); material: "saline water (ENVO:00002010), including plankton (ENVO:xxxxxxxx)" | depth 5 m
GAGTAGCACTTTTATCTCTACTTTATAAGAATGATTTAATTAGAAAGGGTTTGGTGAGTATCGGTTCTAAAGACTTTGGTTCTACAGGCAAACAAACATGGCCTGATAGATTTGATTTTATAAAAGACAACATAGAAGATGTTCAAAAATGGTCGACTAAACTTCAAAAATTACAACCTCTGAGTATTGATGGAGAACCAAAGGTGGAAAAGTTGGATGAGGGAAAATACAAAGGATTGAATGTATGTGGATATACTTATGGCGAACAATTTAGAAAAGTATATTTTATGTTGGTCACCGAAGATGTATTTAACTCTGAATCGATGTTTTTTAGTCAGACCACATATAAACCAATTGTATCTTTGACTCCATTTATAATGTTTGGAAGTCCGTATATGATGAAGACCTTAAGAGAGGTACAAGGTTTCAAAACATTTTCGCCATGGATAGACGAATCCTATGATGAAGAGGAAAATCATGAAAAAAGGTTGATGATGATAGTCAAGGAAGTCAAGAGGTTATGCCAGTCAAAAGAAGATATTCACAGAATGTATTACGAAATGAAAGATGTTTTAATTCACAACAAAAAACATTTGTTAAATTATAAATTTAGTGATTTCAAAAAAATTAGAGAATCAATATGAACTTGAAAAATTCACGACCTATTCCAAATTCAGATGTATATAGATTTATCAAATCTTCGATTAAATCTGCTGATATATACGATTTAAAAAGTATTCCAAAGTACTGTGATAGATATGTGGATTGGATTTCACATTCTAAAAATAACCTCATAAATTTGAATATGTTTAAGTCAAAACAATATGTTCATGGAACCTCACAGGCATTTGATTTTTTTTATCTATCAAATCACGATAGGAGAATGAGAACACTCAAGGGGGATTTTATGTATCATCAACTATCTTGGAGACACAACCTTGATTGGAAATATATTGAAGATGGTGATATAGAAAAAAATGATGCAGTAATTTTTTCACTTCCATTTTCTGATTCTGGTGATGTTCATCCACTGACGAATGATATTTTGGATAAATGTGATGAACTTAAAGTGCCAGTATTTTTAGATTGTGCTTACATGATTATAGCAAAAGATATAAGTTTTGATTTTGATAGACCATGTGTTAGTGGTATTTCTTTTAGTATGAGTAAAGGTTTTTATGGTGCTGAAAAATTAAGAATTGGTTTACGATTGACTCGTGAGTACAAGGATGATTCTGTTGAGGTGTTCAACTCCATGCAAATGTTAAACACAGTAGGGGTTCATGTAGGACTCCAAATCATGAACAATTTTGAATTCGACTATAACAATAATCAGTACAAAGATAGACAAATAGAAATCTGTGAAGAGTTAAAAATCAACCCATCCAAGTGTGTTTTATTTGGAAATGCCAATAAAGACCATACTGAATATGGGTCTTACGATAGGGGGACAGAGTGGAGAAGAGTTTGTATTTCCTCGTTATTAGGTGATATGAAAGATTTACATTACATTTAGGACACTTTTTTAGATATAATGATATTTATATTTAAATATGATAATCCAACAAACGGAGATTTTCAATGGGATATAGTGATACACTACTAAATTCATCAGCTGAAGCTAGAATAGTAATAGAAGAATTGACTTATTCATCAGGTTCATGGTCATGGAGTGATTGGGAAAGTCTAAAGGAAAACCTCAAGGTTGCAGGTGGATATAAAAAATATTTTTCTCTACCATCAGGTTCAACTTCGAGTGATGCTGATAATTGGTGTACTCAAGGTGATTTGGATACTTGGGTTAATCACAACGCAAATTTATGTTATGCTGGTAACAATACTGGATGGTGGGGTACAACAGTATCTCATTCATACGCAACATTTACATCATCATATTCTTGGGGAAACCCAAATTCTTTGACTCTTAATCAGTGGACTGGTAGTTACGGGCCTTCTGATTTATCATCAGTTCCGATTTACGATCCTGAGTAGAGTCAAGTAAAAATATAAAATAAGTCCTGTGTGGTAAACTGGGAGATTAAAAACCCAAAGACCTAACCAACCACACAGAAGGACTATAAACATGGAGGCACTTTTAATTAAGTGTCCTCTTTTTAAGAGGATTTTTTGTTTTATGGAACAAGTTAAATATGTTTACTCAATAGGTTGTAGTTATAGTGGTGGTACAGGTTTAGAAAATTGGAAAGATAGATTTAGTTATCAACTATCACAACGATTGGGAGCTGAAGAAGTTAATGAAGCTATGGGTGGAGGCTCCAATCAAAGAATCTTTAGAAAAGTTATAGATTGGGTTGTACTCAATCCTGATAAACTCAAACACACATTATTCTTAGTACAATGGACTTACGCAGGTAGAAACGAACTTTGGTATTGTGGGCCTACACCTAATGAAAAAGGTGAGATAGAGTATCATCCTGATATGAATTGGGATGGTAATTGGTACAACGCACACTATGGTCATGATGGTTATACTGATTGGAATAAATTAAGAGATGATGGAAACGAGATGAATCCTTTCTACCTTCCACCTGTGCACATATTGTCAGACATTTTATTTAGATACATCATTTCTTTACAGAGCATCTTCCAAAATAATAATTGTAGATATATTATGTTTCAAGGTCATATGGCACGACATGATGATGGTAGTGATACAATCGGTGAGATAAACTTTAAGAGTAAATTGGGTAGGTGTATCGATAAGACTAATTGGATAACCGAATATGGATTAAGAGATTATTGTTCTTTGTCAGATAATTTGACTGAATGCGAACACGCTGATGTCAAGGGAAATAAAAATTGGACGGATGTCTTGTATTCAAAATACGAGGAGTTATACTTATGAGAATTTTGATTACGGGTGTCACAGGTTTTGTTGGTAGTCATATGGTTGATTACCTATTGAAAAATGTATCTGATGTTAAGATTTTTGCAACAAGAAGATGGAGAAGTAAAGAAGATAACATTCGTCATCTTTTTGGTAATGAACAAGTTGATTTTTCAGAAGTTGATTTGTTGGACAGAGGTAGTCTTCAAAGATATATTAGAATATCAAAACCTGATATTGTTTATCATTTTGCAGCACAAAGTTTTCCTGAATCAAGTTTTTTAACTCCTGTAAGCACCTTAACAACCAACATAATCGGAACAACAAATCTAATGGAAGAGTTGAGAATAGCCAAGGAAGATGGGGTTTGTAATCCAATTATATTAAGCTGTTCATCATCAGAAGTCTACGGAATTCCGACTAAGGATGAAGTACCCATCACGGAAGAAAATTATATCAGACCTGCAAATCCATATTCAATTTCTAAGGTCGGACATGATTTGATGTCACAATACTACCACAAGGCCTTTGACATGAAAGTAATCATAACAAGGATGTTCTCACATGAAGGCATGAGAAGAGGAAAAAGATTTGCATTATCGTCATTTGCCCATCAAATCGTAGAGAATGAAAAAGGATACGGAGATGGATTTATCAGACATGGAAATCTCGATTCCGTCAGAACATACAACCACATAAATGATGCCGTCCATGCTTATTGGTTGGCTGTAAATAAATGTGATTATGGTGATGTTTATAATATTGGTGGAGATGAGACCTGTACAATAGGTGATGCTTTAAATCTTTTGATATCTAAATCTACACTATCAAATCTTGAAAAAAAGGTGGATGAGTCAAGAATAAGACCAACCGATATTACCTTACAGATTCCAAGTAGCGAAAAGTTTAGAAACAAAACTGGATGGAAACCCACGAAAGGATTGGATGATATATGTGATGATTTGTTAAATTATTGGAGAGGAGTTTTATAATGTTTGATGGTATTGTGGAAGTAAACGATAAAAAAATTAGGATAATTTTTCCACACAAATGTGGTTCTGGAACTTTCAGTAATTTGCTTCGAAGTGGATATTTTGATGTTCCACTTATATCGACAAACGACAGGGAAACTCCCACCGAAGAGACTCATGTTTATGGAAGGAATCCATACAGAAAAACAATATCTAGCTTCTTTCAAATGAAAATTATGAGTGACAGTAACTTGGAATATGGTCAAAGAACCATAGCTGATAAGGTTGATGAATTTAGAAATTTTATCTGTGAGACCAAAAAAGTATGGGAAGAATATGGTCTTATTTATAATGCAACAAAAGACTTTACGGAAGATTTGGAAATATATTACGATCATATATTACCAACCTGCGTGGATATATTTGGTTGTGTTCGGAAATCCGAAGAATATGACCACATGAATATACCAAAACACATGGAAGAGATAAAAGATAAAGTTATTTTTCATCAACTTGAAGATATCCGAAATAATTTTGTACTCAAGGATTATTGGAAGAAAACTACCGATTCCTTCGCACCATTTGATAGTTTCAATGATTACTTGGACAAGTATAAATCGATGAAACAAAATACAGATACAGAGTTATATCAACATCATAAATATTACAATAGTACGAATTTGATTAGAAAATCACCATATTATATTTTCTACGATGAGGAAACACTCAAGTCGGTCAACTCGATGTTTGATATGGATTTTAAATTTTTTGATTATCCTAAATGTAAATCAATACGAGATATCAGAAACTTTACAGAAGAGTATAAGAATGAGTAATTTTGATTTCAAAGTACAGACCTCAGAAATACTGAAAGATGTAAAGACTTTTGTGCCAGATCCTTGGTTTGATTACAGAGGAGAGATGTGGACATTTTGGGAGAAGGAAAAGGAAATACTACCAAAGGGACACGAATGGAAGATATCAAAATTTACAAGGTCTCATAAAAATGTTTTAAGAGGACTTCATGGAGATGATGTGACATGGAAACACATAACTTGTGTGTGGGGTGAGATTTACCTTGTTGTGGTGGATAATAGGCCAGATTCCAAAACCTATCTCAAATGGGATAGTTTTATCATATCGGAAAGAAATCACAAGAGTGTACTGGTTCCACCAAAGTTTTTGAATGGTCACTTATGTTTGACAGAAAAAAGTTTATTTCATTACACACAATCCTACCCCCATGATTATGTGGATTGGATGAATCAGGATGTGATGAAATGGAATGATGAAAGAGTCAAAATTAATTGGCCCATTGATAATCCTATTTTAAATTGGAGAGATAAATGATTGATAAACAATTTTTGATTGACTTCGAAACAGAGGTTAAGGAAAGATACGAAGCCGGTGAGATAAAGGCACCTGTACATCTTTCCTCTAATAACGAAGAAGAATTGATTAAAATTTTCAAGGATGTAAAACAAGATGATTGGGTATTCAGTAGCTGGAGAAATCATTACCATGCATTATTACATGGTATTCCAAGAGATACCTTGATGGATTTGATTGTTCGCGGTAAGAGTATGAGTGTGTATTCAGATAAACCAAAATTCTACTCATCTTCAATTGTAGGTGGGACGATACCGATAGCACTTGGAGTCGCCCAATCCCTCAAAATCAAAGGTGAGAAAAACAAGGTATGGTGTTTTGTTGGTGATATGACTTTTGAAAGTGGAATATTTCATGAGTGTTATAAGTATTCAAAAAATTTTGAATTACCTCTACAATTTGTAGTTGAGGATAATAATCTATCTACGAATACACCAGTTGATGAGACTTGGGGTGGTAAACAAGAAGTTCCAAGTGATATAATTTATTATAAATACAAAAGTGATTATCCACATCACGGAACAGGAAATTGGGTGTTATTCTAATGAAGTATAAAGATGAATTAATAAGAAGTATGGAGTGGTTAGGAGAAAAGGATGATACTATTTTTCTCGGTCAATCCGTAAAGTATAGTGGGAATGCAATTTACAATACATTAAATACATTAAAAGACTCGATGAAAATTGAGACGCCTGTATTTGAAGAAGTTCAGATGGGAATGAGTACAGGTATGGCCATGGATGGATTGGTTCCAATAAGTTGTTTTCCACGATTTGATTTTCTGATGAGATGTATGGATTCTTTAGTAAATCACTTGGATAAAATGCAGGTCATGACTGAAAATACCTTCAAGCCTAAGGTCATCATCAGAACATCGATTGGTTCGACCAACCCTCTGAATGGTGGAGTTCAACATACACAAGATTATACAAAGGTATTCAAGGATATATTGACTGAGGTAGATGTAATATTGTTGAATGAACCTGAAGAAATTTTTCCAACATTTCAAAATGCTTATGAAAATGATGGGTCTTCTCTAATAATAGAATGGGGTGATTATTACAATGAAAAATAAAAATGTTTTAGTGACTGGTGCATCAGGCATGATTGGTCATGTGGTTGTTGATAAACTTATCAAAAAAGGTTATAATGTAAGGGCTACAGATATCCAATACAATATAATTACCGAAGATGTTTTCACAGATTACGATAGAAATCAATTCGAGTTCAGAATGTGTGATTTGAGAAACTTTAATAGTTGTAAGGATTTAGTTAAAGATATTGATATAGTTTATCATGTCGCAGGTATCAAGGGTAATCCACAGACTGCAAAAACAAAACCATCTCGATACTTTGTACCACTTTTACAATTCAACACGAATATGATGGAAGCAGCAAGATTAGAAGGTGTGGATTGGTATCTCTACACAAGTTCAGTTGGTGTGTACAGACAAGATGATGTGTTAGAAGAGGATAGTGTTTGGAAAACATTTCCAACCGAAAATGATACATATCCTGCGTGGGCTAAAAGAATGGGTGAATTACAGGCTCATTCATATGAGGTAGAATTTGATTGGAAAAATTATTCGATTGTAAGACCAGCTAATGTTTATGGGCCGTATGATAACTTTGGAGAACATTCTATGGTAATACCATCCTTGATAAAAAAGGCCAAGGAAAATGATGTGTTGAATGTTTGGGGTGATGGTTCTCCCATAAGAGATTTTATTTATTCCGAAGATGTGGCAGATGGTATGATACATATGGTTGAAAATAAGATTAACTCACCTGTCAATCTTGCAAGTGGTAATGGTGTTACAATTCGTGAGATAGCAGAGATAGTTGGAAAATATTTTAATAAGGAGATAGTATGGGATAAAGATAAACCGATGGGTGATATGAAAAGAATACTTAGTACGGAAAGAGCAGAAAGTTTTGGATTCAAGGCAAGTACATCATTCGAAGATGGAATAATCAAAACAATCGAGTGGTACTTGGAAAAATGATATTCGGGTATGAGAGATTACAAGAAGATGGTGACCCAATAGAAAATTGTTTGGATTTTGTTTCCAACAATTGGAATATATGTGATTGTCACAATTACTTTTGTGGAATGTTTCAGAAGGTAAAACATGATTTTATACAACGAACAGAATCAGGTGAGTTTCAACTTAATTCACCACTTGAGTTTAGGTCTTTAAAAAGTATCAAAGATGAAAAGTACTTTTATGTAATAAATATCAAGGAGTTTGCAGCCGCTATGGGAGTCGACAGAGTAAGTGGTTTAGAACTTGAAAATCATGTATTTGAATACATGAGTGAAACTGCATTAAATCACTGTCGTAAAAATCAATCTAAGATTATTATCAATTACGGATATGAGGGATTTGGTAGTGATATAAACGATTCAATATTGAGTCCAACATTATTGTCGAAACTACATAAGATTCTCGATGAATATAATTTACCTCATGAAAACATTATTTATCTTGATGGAAATACTTTCATAGATAGTAAAAATTTAAATACTAAGGTAAAATATTTTTCATATGAATATTGTGCATTAGATTGGGAAAGATATACCTCGATGCATCCATCGATGACTTATCATGGAAATAAAAGGTCGATAAAAAATTTAAAAAAATTTGAAAAAACAAAGGATGTAGTAAGAAACAAACATTTTTTATCATTTAACAGATTACCTAAGCAACATAGGTTTGATTTTGTATTGAGTTTATTTAAAAATAGGATACTTGATAAAGGATATGTTTCCTTTCCTAAGAAAAATACATTTTGGAAATTTGAAACATACTATCAAGATTTGAAACCATATGAACTTAAATTTTTTGATGTGTTACCATTAACAATTGATGATATAGATTTGGAAGAAAAGAAATGGTCATTCGAACTAACCAGCAATAATTTTTACTTAGATTCATATTTTCAAGTCGTGAATGAAAATCAATTTACAAGTTTGGATGACCAAATACAATTTTCAGAAAAGGTATGGAAACCAATCACAAATTTTCAACCATTTATATTACTTGGGGACAGATTTATGTTGAGACAATTAAGGGTTTGGGGATTTCAAACCTTTGAACCCTTCATAGATGAAAGTTATGATAATGAGCTTGATAAAGACAAAAGATTTGATATGGTGATTTCACAAGTAAAGAAGTTGTGTGAAATGCCAATAGAAGAGATTGATGAGTGGTATTGGTCTATCGAAGATAAAATAAAACACAATTACTATCATTTTTACAATCAATTTAGTAGAAAACAAAGAGATAAACTCTATAAAAAGTTAAAGGAGACATTATGAAAGTTGGTTTTATAGGTTTGGGTAAGTTAGGATTACCATGTGCCTTGGCAGTCGAATCAAGAGGACATGAGGTCATCGGTTATGACCCATCAGAACAAGTGGAACAGATTATAGATTCTAAACAACTTCAATATCAAGAGATTTGGGCACAAGATTATCTTGATAAATCCAAGATACAAATTCGTCCTATAGAAGATGTAGTTAGAAATTCTGAAATCATCTTCGTACCGATTCAAACACCACACGGAGAAAAATTTGAAGGTTCGACAAGGATACCTGATGAAAGAGAAGATTTTGATTATTCATTTTTGAAAAGGGGGGTCAAGGATATTTCCGATGAGATTGAAAGGCAGGGACAAGATAAGATAGTAATCATAATTTCAACCGTGCTACCGGGTACAATCAGAAGAGAAATAATGCCACTATTAGGAACACATACAAAACTTTGTTACAATCCTTTTTTTATAGCCATGGGTACAACCATGAGAGACTTTTTAAAACCTGAGATTGTATTGTTTGGAGTCGATGACCATGTAGCAGCTCAAAAGGCTAAAAAGTTCTATCGTACTTTACATCATCAACCATTTTACGAAACCACAATTGAAAATGCTGAACTCATAAAAGTTGTGTATAATACTTTTATTGGAACAAAACTTGCGTTTGTCAATACCATAATGGAAATGTGTCATCACTTACCAAACACAAATGTAGATGATGTCACTAACGCACTAAAAATGTGTGATGATAGAATCATCTCGGACAGATATCTAAGTGGTGGTATGGGAGATGGTGGTGGTTGTCATCCAAGAGATAACATAGCGTTGAGTTGGTTGAGTGATAAGTTAGGTGTGAGCTTTAATTGGTTTGACAATATAATGAAACAAAGAGAAATACAAACTGAATGGTTTGTAGATTTAATAGAAGAACATCGTAATGGTCGTGATATCAAGATACTTGGAAAGGCATTTAAGCCAGAAACAAATATCATGACAGGTAGTCCATCAATATTGTTGAAGAACATCTTAGAGGAAAAGGGTCATGAGGTTTCAATGTGGGATCCTCACACGGATGATGATAGTGATAATGAGACCAAGTCTCAATTATATTTTATCGGAACCAAACATCCTGAATTTACCAGCTTTCCATTTATAAAAGGTTCAACAATTATCGACCCATGGCGTTACATACCTGATGTGGAAGGGTGTGAGGTAATCCGAGTTGGAGATAGATTGTGAAAAACATCTCGGACTTAAGAGGTACAACACAAAGAGAAAATTCCAACGAAGAAAAATTGGTTGGGAAGATAGGGCAAGTACCAAGTGAAGAATTATTATATAATCTTCCTTTATTTTTATCACCTAAATTGCTATCGAGAATATTATTTTTCAACGAGATGTATAAAAAGATAATTAATCATCATGGTGTCATCATGGAGTTTGGTGTGAGATGGGGGCCTATACTAAATCTATTTCAATCTTTACGAGGTATTTATGAGCCGTTTAATCGACACAGAAAGATTATTGGATTTGATACATTTGAGGGATTTACAGAGGTCACCGATTATGATAGAATTTCAAAGGAAGGTGATTTTGCCGTTACGGATGGATATGAGGAGGAACTTGAAGAGATTTTATCAATACAAGAACAATTCAGTCCCCTTGACCATATTAAAAAATTTGAAATAATAAAGGGTGATATCATAAAAACACTACCAAAGTATTTGAAAGAAAATAAGCACACAATAGTTTCCTTAGTATTCTTTGATTTAGACATTTACAAACCAACATTAGAATCACTAAAAAACATCAAACCTTATTTGACCGAAGGAAGTATTATGATATTTGATGAACTATGTGATGATAAGTTTCCTGGCGAAACCATGGCTTTAGATGAGGTGTTTGGTTTAAATAATTTAGAAATAAAAAGGTTACCAATTACATCAAGAATATCTTATGTAGAAGTAAAAAATGTTAAGTAATAAAAGTTCAGATATAAGAAAAAAAATTATTGATTTGGCCATACATACAGGTCAAGGTAGATTAGGAACTGATTTTTCTGTCGTTGAGATTATTGATGCTATATATTCTACAATGAATCATAGGCCTGAAGAACCTAATTGGGATGAAAGGGATATATTCATTCTGAGTAAGGGTCACGCTTCCTTGTGTTTGTATACCTTACTTGCATCTTACGGATACTTTGATTTAGAAGATATCAAAACTCTTAAAAAATATAAAAGTAATTTTGGTGGACATCTCGATAGGACAAAAATAAAGGGTACAGAAGCATCAACAGGTTCTCTTGGTCATGGAATTGGAATAGCAGTAGGAATGGCCTTAGGGTTAAAAATAAAAAATAGTAAAAGAAGAGTTTATGTTTTGGTCGGAGATGGAGAAGCAAACGAGGGGTCGGTTTGGGAATCTCTTATGATAGCGGTGAATCAAAAATTAGACAACTTGACTATAGTGTTCGATGTAAATCAATCACAGACAAGATGTCTTCAGTTGAAAAATATAGATGAGATAAGTGATAAGTTTGGATGTGATGTGAAGGTAGTGGATGGTCACGACAAACCTAAGATTGAAAAAGTTTTACAATCTAAGAAAAAAGATAAACCAAAGGTAGTTGTAGCTAATACAATAAAAGGTTACCCATGTAAGACATTAATTGACAATAAATTCGAATGGCATAATAAAGTACCAAATCAAGAATTTGCTAATATTTTTTTAAAAGAATTAGATGGAAAAGTTATTACACAATTTCCTACATTATGTGAAAATTTATATGAAGAAAGGGATTTAGATGATGACATTGTTCATAGAGAGGTAGGACAATTTCATCCACAGAATTTCGACATGAAGTCTGTATTACCTAAAGATGGTATTTACAGAAGATTTTGGAAAAGTACTGGAGCATTAAGGTATGAATGGGAATACCAAGATGGTAAAAGAAAGGATGGTTTCTGTTATGGTTGGTATCAAGATGGTGCAATAAAACAAATATCTGAATGGAAGGACAATAAGTTACATGGTAAAGTTTACCATTACAGTGAGTATGGAGATTTGATTGTGATTGAAGAATATGAAGACGATATAAGGGTGAATCATGAGAAGACAGTTTAGAGATACAATAGTTGATTTGAACGATGATAAAATCACATTGATACTTGGAGATGTTAGTGTGTATCTGTTCAATGAGTTTGCACAAAAAAATCCAAACCAAGTTTTCAATCTATCTATCGGAGAGAATTCACTTGTTAGTATTTCTGCAGGTTTGTCTTCACAAGGATTAATACCATTCATTCACACGATAAATCCATTTTTATCAGACCGAAGTTATGAACAAATTAAATTAGACTTAATTTATAATGATTATCCTGCCAATATCGTGACTTGTGGTGGGACATTCGACTACGCATTTGATGGAGTATCTCATCATTCATATGGTGATTTATCAAACTTAAGATTGTTACCTAACATGGAAATATTACATCTCGGTAGTGAAAAAGAAGTTGATAAGTTGGTAAGGAGTCAATATGATAACAATAAAACAACCTACTTTAGATTGTCAGATTATCCACATGAGATTGATTTGGATATAGAATTCGGAAAGGGTGTAGAGATTTTTGACAGAGATTCCAACATAACAATAATGACATCGGGCCCAATACTACAAAATGTATATGAAGCAGTCAAAGATTTAGATGTCAATTTGGTTTACTTTCACACCATAAAGCCTATTGACAAGGATTTAATTAACAAATACAAAGATACGAAGATATTGGTATTTCAAGATGTTAATGGATTGTACGAATCAATATCCGATGTACCATTCTTAAAAACCAAAAAGTTTGGGGTCATGGATAATTTTTACACACATTATGGTGATGTAAATGATGCAAGAAAATATTTTGGTTTGGATACCAAATCAATCAAAAGGAGTATATTAGATGAATCCATTTGAGAAGTTTCATAGTCTACCTGATAGTAAAAAGGAATGTATATCTTTCATCGACTTCAGTTCGAATAGCATTTCCCTATCACCAAGTGGAAATAAATTAATCATAGACCATTCAACCGAGGCATTAGACCTTGACCAATACAATCAATTTGTCGGTCATATGGAATCGATGGGATTCAAAGATGACGAGTGGATATTACTACATAGTAATCTATTGACAACTTACAAAAATGCACGCAAGCTTGATAATCATTATTATAGATTAGTACGATTTGTCAAAAAAATGAACGAGGAATTATGTAAAAGAATTAGTGTAGAAGAACTTAAGGATTTATACT
>CENQ01017557.1_pt1 | contig 12336 bp, 12 predicted proteins | sample 356171 | NCBI WGS metagenome assembly CENQ01 (sample SAMEA2619802, study PRJEB7988) | marine metagenome | biome: marine biome (ENVO:00000447); feature: surface water layer (ENVO:00002042); material: "saline water (ENVO:00002010), including plankton (ENVO:xxxxxxxx)" | depth 5 m
TTAGTGTATTTCCAAGGTCGCTTAATTCTCTAAGAGTTTTTAGTAACTTGGAATTGTCTCTCTGATGAAGCCCAATCGACGGTTCGTCAAGTACATACATCACTCCAGTGAGGCGGCTGCCTATTTGTGTAGCAAGTCTAATTCTTTGGCTTTCCCCACCGGATAATGTGTTTGCTTTGCGGTCAAGTGTGAGATAATCTAAACCGACGCTATTAAGAAACTCAAGCCGGCTTTCAATTTCTTTAAGTATTTCATCCCCGATAAAGAGGCTTTTGTCATCTAATACTTCTAACTGATCTGCATATTCTTCCGGTGGACCTACCTTCGTATCAGGTCTCCATGACTTAACTAAATCTAGAGATTCATATATTGAACAAGATGAAATCTCAGGTAGCCGAATTCCACCAACTGTAACATATCTTGCTGCTGCATTTAATTTTTCACCATTACAATCACCGCATGGAAGGTCTGTCATACAATTAATCAATCTACTTCTAGTCCTATTGGATGTGGTCTCAACATACGTTTTTTCGAGTCTTGGAATTATTCCTTCCCATGGTTTGTTGTACTTGTATTGGGAGCCCTTTTCCGAAGTAAATTCATAGTGAATAATAGTAGAGCCTGAACCATATAGAAGTATATCTCTCTCATCATCGTCCAGTAATCCGAATGGTAAGGTTGTGGAAATTCCATAATGTTGGCAGGTTGCTTCCATTAATTTTCGATACCAAGAAGGAGACATCGAGCGACGCCATGGATTTACACAATTATTTGAAACGCTGAGATTGTGGTCGACAACTAATTCAACGTTGAATTGTCTTTGTACGCCTAGCCCTTGACATGAACTACAAGCCCCAAGTGGAGAATTAAATGAGAATACCCTTGGGGAAAGTTCGGGCATGAAAGCACCGTGTTCAGGGCAAGCAAAATCTTCAGACCAAGTTAGTATCTCCCCGAGAGCGGTTTCTCTTGATTTACTGCCTTTAGCAAGTTTGAGGTTTTCATCTGGCAACTTCAGACTCTCAATCGCAATGGTGCCCCCACCGAGCTTTAGCGCGTTTTGTGTGGCTTCAGTTAGTCTCTGTCTATTCTTATGTGTGCACTTAAATCTATCAACTCTAACATCAATATCATGTCTAAAGTTCTTATCTAAAACGGGCGGATTCTCAAAATCTGTTTCATGACCATTCACTTTGCCAGTAAGATAACCTTGTTCTACAAGTTGTTTGAATAAGTCTTGATGTGTTCCCTTTCTTGCTCTAATTATAGGGGACCATGCTGAGATGGCATGGCCTTCTAAATTCCATAATATATCATCTACAATTTCTTGTACAGATCTTCTTGCTACTTCTCTACCGCAGGTTGGACAATGGGGCTTACCAATTCTAGCCCATAACAATCTAAGATAATCTTGAATTTCCGTTACGGTTGCAACTGTTGATCTAGGGTTATGGCTACCTTGTTTTTGGTCGATAGAAATGGCCGGTGATAAGCCTTCTATCCCATCGCAATCAGCTTTTTTCATCTGCCCGATAAATTGTCTTGCATATGATGAAAGGCTTTCTACATACCTTCTTTGTCCCTCAGCATAGAGAGTATCAAAGGCGAGAGATGATTTACCGGAACCAGAAACTCCAGATATTACAACGAATTTTCCCCTCGGCAATTCAACGTCTATGTTCTTTAAATTATGAGTCCTTGCCCCTCTAACAGAAATCCAACCGTGTTCTTCTTGTTCAGACATAACAACACCTATTGGATGTCGAGGGTTCAATAAGTCCTCTATTTGAACTAATGGTTAAAACCTAGGATTGCGGATTTTAGTTAAACGGGACTCTGGTTTCAAATCTCACCGGCTCATCTGTTTGTGGGTGGAGAAATTCCAGTGAAGAAGCATGTAAACAAACCCTACCCATCGGATCGGTTTTGGCGCCGTGTAAATCATCCCCTACCACTGGAGAGCCCAACGATTTCATGGCCATTCTAATTTGATGTCTTCTTCCAGTATCTATAGCAATTCTAACAAGTGAAGTCGATTGGTTTTCCTTAACAACTTCCCAATGAGTAATGGCCTCTTTGGAGGATTTAGTATTTGGCTTAACCTTCTTTACTCTTAGGTTTTTATCTTCAAGTAACCATTCTATTTCAGTACCATGTTTTCTAGGCAACTTTCCTTCCACCAAGGCAAAATATGTTCGATAAATACTTCTTTCTGCAAATTGTTCTTGAAGATATTCTTTATTTTGTTTTGATAATGCAAAAATCATTATTCCAGAGGTTTCTCTATCGAGTCTATGAACAATATAGCACCAGTTTGAGTGGTGTTTGGTTCTGATATAATCTAAACACCTTGAGTGAAGAGTATCGGATTCCATCTTGTTAGTAGCGACGGAAAGTAATCCCGCTGGCTTCTCAACAACTAATATATCATCATCTTCAAAAATTATTTCTAAATTTGTAATTTTTTGTTGTGGAGGGGGGGTTATTTCTTTACTGGTAGCCTTATCTAATATTTTTACTAAATCGCCTTTAATTAATTCTCTTTTAGCCCTATGCTCAATTTTTCCGTTTACAGAGATTCGGCCTTCAGTTAGCATTTTCCTCAGTTTATTTTTACTAGTATTTTTGAATTGTAACGCTAGTTCATCTAACAGAATTGATTCTTTATCAATACTAATTTCCATATTAATTCCTCAAAGAATCAGTACATGACAATATTCGCCTTTTTTACCAGAATGGCCTTCGCCTAGTAGGGTTAATGCTTCACCTAAAGCTATACTAGCAATATTTCCAGAACCTTGGTGGTGTTTTGTAGTGGCAATAATCTCATTTTCAACTTCGAATAAATTAACTCTCCTAAGAGTTAAAAAACCGGGAACGGTTTTGATATCTTCTCCTAATTTTACCATAACCTTGTTTTCGACTGGTTTAGATGAGTGGGTCAAAGATCTAAACCATGGGGCGCAAAGAATTCGGAAAACAACATGACTGCTTACAGGATTTCCAGGCAATCCAAATATTGGTTTATTTCTCCATGATCCAAACAAAGGAGGAGAGCCCGGTCTAACTTTAATTCTCCAGAAATCAATTACGCCTTCTTGTTCCATAATTTTTCGGACAAAATCTCTTTCACCCATCGATACTCCCCCTGAGGTAATTATTACGTCGCAATTATCTGCGGCGTGGTTTAGGGTTTTTCTCAACTCCTCAATATTATCTATAACTGAAGAGTAACGAATAGGTTCATGGCCAAGCCATGAAATTAAACTAGAGATTCCATATGTGTTAGATTCAAAAATCTGGCCTTTTTCTAATTTTTCACCAGGTATTTTTAATTCATCACCAGTAGGTATAACCGCTACTTTAAGCGATTTGAAAACCTCAACTTCTCCATGGCCCATAGCCGCGCAGAGAGATATATTCTCAGGGGTTAGATATGTTCCATGTGGCAATAAGGTTTCATTCAAAGAGAAGTTTTCACCTTTTTTACGAATAAAATGCGGTTTGGATTCTTGTAGTAACTTTACTGTATTGCTTTCCTCGTCAAATTCACATAACTCGACTGGAATAATTGAATCTGCACCTTTAGGAATTGGAGCTCCCGTCATGATTCTGGCAGCCTGACCTGAGGTGATTGTATTGTCAAATTTATTTCCGGCTTCAACGGTACTGGATACTTGTAAGATGGTAGGTGGATTGGTGGTTTCAGAATAGATAGTGGCAAAACCATCCATTGCAGAATTATCGAATGGTGGATCGTTTGTTAAGGATTTAAGTGGTTTAGACAAAATTCTTTTGTAGGCTTTATCAAGTGAAACTTTTTCGGATTTAATGTCTATAGTTCGCTTTTTAGAAATTTCAACAGCAACATTTAGCGGGATGAAATAGGGTGTCTCGCTGCCCATGAAAGTCCTAAAACAAGATTTACTTTCATGTTATGGGATATTTTATCGGTTGTTATGTCATTTGAGTTCGTAATTTTATTATTCGGGCTTTTTTGTATTGCAGTATTGTATTCTAGTGTTGGGCACGGAGGTGCATCGGGATATTTGGCTGTGCTGTCCTTAACATCTTATGGAATGTTAGAAAGTGACTGGTTAAAACAACATGCTTGGATATTAAATCTAATTGTTGCTGGTATTGCCTTTGTTTATTACCAAAAGGCTGGTTTTCATAATTTAAAAATTACCTTACCATTCGTTACTGCAAGTATTCCGATGGCATTCATTGGTGGTTATATTTCGTTAGATGAATTATATTATGATATATTATTATCTTTGGTGTTATTTTGGGCATCGTGGAAGTTAATGTCGGGAACAGAATATGCTGACAGGAAAATTAACGATTTAAATTTCAAAAAAGCATTGCCTTGGGGCGGAGGGATTGGTTTTTTTAGTGGAATGATAGGGGTTGGTGGTGGGATTTTTTTATCTCCAATTCTGCTACTAAAGGGTTGGGCGACTCCTAAAACTGCTGCAGCTACATCTGCGATTTTTATTTGGTTAAACTCACTATCAGGCCTTATGGGTTCAACGTTCGCAGGAAACTTGGACATTGATTGGGGAGTAATCCTATATTTCGTTAGTGTTGTTCTATTCGGTGGTTTAATCGGATCGTTCTATGGTTCTAGGATAGCAAAACAAAATTCAGTTAAGAAAATATTAGTCGTAGTACTGGTAATTGCTGGCTTGAAGAGGATAATCGAATTGATTGTTTAATCCTCAAAATATTCAGATAATAAATTGAAGACCTTTCTCCCCTGGGTTTCTGGAGATAAATCAATTGAGTCAATGTGTTTTCTACCTTGTTCAGACCATATTTTTCGGTTTTTATTTGCTAGATTAATTGCTTCTATCCAATCATCATCGTCTTCTAAAAGCCGCCCAGTGACGCCATCAACTACAGTTTCTCTAAAACCTCCTTGGTTTGAAACTACAACAGGACAATCAACAAAATAAGCCTCTGGAGGTGTTAAGCCAAACGGTTCATTAATCGCGTTACTAATTAATGCTCTAGCATTTCTCATTAAAGCACGAATTGTATGTTGGGGAATTCTAGGTAGTGGTTTTAGTTCTACATTATTTTTCTTTGCGTGGTTATGGTGTTTTTCAGTCACTCCGCCGCCGATTTGAACTAATTGTAATTCTGAGTTTTTTAATTTCTCTATTGTTTTCCAAAGACCTTTTGCATATATTGCGTGGCCAATGGTTATGACATAATTATTTTCGATTAAATTAAATTTATTTTTAACTGACTCCCAATCCTCGTCATCTGATGGTTCTGTTGGCCATAAATCCAAATTAATACTAGGATAAAGAAAATCTGAATCTATACCATAAACCTGTTTTATTCGCTCGCAGGTATTCTTTGAATTGCCACTAATAGGGCCTCTTGAGTTTGCCAATTGAACTAATTTTTCATCTATTTTTCTTTGCTTGGAAAGTAAAAAATTTGTGAATCTAAGGTTTTGTTTAGGGGTTCCGTCTATATCATAATGCAAATCATTACTGTGTAAACCTCGGTTTGGCTCGTGCATATATGTATGGATAGGAATTTTTTTCGGGATAAAGGGAATTATTTCTAATGAGGCCATTCCTGTAGTAATATTTACTGCATCAATATTAGAAAATAATGTGTTAAGGCCGGGTCCTTGTTTAGTTAATGAAAGCATTGAATACCAAGATTTTGAGGCTTTTTTGCTTGATAAGGCGAAAATTTCTGAGAAAGCCCCTCGGGAATAAGACCAATTTCTTATCGGAGAAAAAAGGGGTATATCCAACTGATCTAATTTTTCCATTAACTCTTCATTTGGGTGAAGTGTTGCCACACTAATGTCAAAAAATTTTGACCAAGCTGATAGATTGTTGATTAAGTCTCTTTCACCGCCTCCAAAATTCTCGAAAGAGCCTTTCACTAACAAAAGACGCTTTCTTTGAGGCCTAGCCATAATTGATGTGCCGAGGTGGTTTGCTATAATACTGAGCCGTTATTTTATTGTAATCTCTTGTTTAGTTGTAAAAATTATTCCGTCCTCACCAACATTTGAATCATATAGATTCTGTAATACTTCTAAAGATTCAGAAAAATTATGGGTTTGATCGTTATCAGGAAGGTGAAGTTTTCCAAAGTGCTTTGGTATTACTGAGAAAAATTGTTCAACACTTACCCCTGCAACGTTTTCGAGGTGATGTGGGAGAAATTCCACAACTAGTGTATTGCATCCAGATAATATTTTTTGCATTCCTTTCATAGCAAAATATTCAGATCCTTCAATATCGATTAAAACTAGATCGAATTTATTGTCTTCTAAATATTCATCTAGAACTACCGAATCTAGTTGTATTGATTTTGGATTATCATATTCATACAAAAAGTTTGAATTTTTAGGCTTTCTTTTACTTCCACCAGAATTAACTGTGTTCAAGAGAAATTCAACTTTTTCTTTTTTATCATTTGCAAATACGTTGTGCGGGTTTATATTATTGGCATTATTTAATTCTATATTTATCATTAACAATTCAAAGGTTTTTGGATTTGCTTCAATAGCGGTTACGGATTTACAATATTTTGAAAGCGGTATTGCAACTGAGCCTATATGAGATCCAACGATTAGAATCTTGGAATTCGAATCAATGTAACTTTTCAGCCTATTTATTTCTTCAATTGCAAATCCTCCGGAAAGAATTTTTTTTCCAACTTCCAAGTCTTCAGGATCAACGGCAAACAATCCATTTTCACTTTCAGTTATAATGGCTCTTACATTTTTGCCTAATTTTTTCCTTAGGCGTTTAGATTTTATTTTTTTAATATTGAGATTAATGCGCCAATACAATGCTTTGAGCATATTTAATCCTCAATCGAATTTCATAATATGGCCGCACTCTGGGTATGAGCAGCTCACTGTGTATCTCTGTTTTTTTGGTTTGGGTATTTTTAATCTACAACCGCACATTTCACATTGAATCATTAGAGTTTCAGGCTCTTTGGGTTTATCTACGTCCTCAAGAACTCGACCAGTTTGAGATTGTGACCATCCAATTGAATCTGTATAGCTATCAGTTTTTTTAATCTTACTCTGCCTCAGAGATAGGCGCATTTTTCTGCGCTTCTTCTTCTTGGGTCTAGGTTTTCTCGAATCTTTTTGAGGTCTTCTAGCAGCCACGTGAATCAACACATGCTGAAGGTAGTCATATTCAATCACTTCGGATGCTTGATGATAAGAATGATAACATTATTTGATAAGTAGGAACATAAACCACTGCATATGAAAAGAATGTTCTTAGTAGTTATTTTTCTAAGTCATTTTTTGTGCGGTACTATCATTTTAGAGGATGATGATAGTAAAGAATACACCGTAACTGTTGATAGTACTAACTTAAGATTTTACCCAGAATCATTAACAATAAATGAGGGTGATAGTGTTAGATTTATGTGGGGTGGGGAATTTTTGCCACACAACTCTGTAGAAGAAAATGGTGTTTTTGATAGTGGTGATCCTGAAAGAGAAGTTGACTATTTGTATACATTTACCTACGAACAGGCTGGGTCTTACAATTTCTTTTGTGAGCCACATGAATCTGTTGGGATGGAAGGTAGTATAACTGTTTTAGATAAGATGGAGTATCAAGATAATGAAATTTTAAACACTAGTAAAGAAGAAAGTGGCGTTCTTCCATTGATTGTTTTTTCCAGTGTTTTCTTTATCGCCATTTTGCTTTATAGAGTTAGGGTGTTTGAAGTTGAAAAATTATAATCAGTTCCATTTTCTTTCGAATGGAATTAAATCATGAATAGCATCTTGAACCTCTTTTCTAACCATTCCAACCTCTTCTTTTCCAAGTCTTTCAATTATTGCTTTATTCAGTTTTTTACATCTTCTAGAATCTTTTCCGGACATGGCAGAAAGGGCTACTAAAAATCTATCACTTCGTCTCCTATCAGTTTTAGAAATTTTAGCATTTTTATCATATGTATCACCAAGTAGTTCCAAAACCCTAATTTGATTAGGATGTAAATATCTAGCCGTTGTAACTCTTTCAATTAAACCTTCAAGTGTGGCTCTTCTAACTCCAGAATTAATAGATTCTAGACCTTCTGGGAAAGCGTGTTGAATTAATTTAGGTGTTAATTCATGACCGACTAATCTTGAACGCATTTCTGACATTGTATGTCTCATTCCAACTATATTGAATAGAATGAATATTGGTAATGCCAATAATTCTACATATGCTCTGGTAGCAACTCTGCCAATTATCCTAACCCAAATTCTTCTCAGTATTGCTTTAAAAAAGGTGAAACTGCTTGCTGAGCCTAATTTTTTCAAAATTTTTCTAATTAAAAGTCCCAATCTACCAATTTTTTCAAGGGGATCAATTCCAAACAATATCCCTCTGTAACCTGGAGCCCCGAGTGCAGCATAAATTAACCATGGTCCAATGGCGTGTTCTACATCCATTTTAGCAATTTCTTCTTGTGGTAAATTAATGACTTTAGCCATTCTAGAAGCGGTATTTAGAGAGTCTCTGTATAAAAAAGCTAATTCAATTCCGGTTGTTAAAAACCCTATTAGGGCTAAGACTACTGCAAAAATTAGTTTTTGGTTTTGCCCGCCGAATTCAAAATCTCTTAACAATAATGCGAAGAAGATTACCACAAGGCCAGATAATAGTCCAACTACTCCAGCTCTAATAATAGCCATTCTACAAAGCAAATCGAGTCTTCTATCGGCTTCTTTTTTATTTTCAATATATACTTCTTTAGAAGAAGAGAAATTTTCCAACAGTCTTTTAACAGCCCAATTTTTCAAAATTGATTTGCTTAACATAAAATCAACATTCTAAGTAATATGATACACCATTTTTAGGACAAAAAACCTCTATCCCTAATTCAGATAGTTCTTTTTCCAAATGTGGTCTTGCTTCTTTTGGATCAGTATGGTAAATTACCACTTCTTTTGCGTTGCATTGTTTAACGAAATTGACAATTTCTTTATGTCCTGCATGGGTTGAAAAGGAATATGATGTCCAGTTCAATGGTATATCTGTATCTTTTCCAAAGATATCTACTCTGCCTTCGGTTTGTAATTTTCTACCACCTGTATCCTTAGCTTGGTATCCAGTGAATAAAATCTCATTTTTCATATCGTGCCTTAATCTATTAAGATACCATATAGAAGGACCACCTTGTAACATTCCAGATGTTGAAACTATAACGTCAGATTCTAATGCTTTCTTTTTGTCAGATTTGCTCGAAACTTTTTTGCACCACGACCAGGCCTTCCGCAAAGCAATTGGGTCTCTAAGTGTCTCGGGATGTTCCATTTGCATCTTGGCAATTGTCTTACCCATTCCATCTACATGTACATCAAGATAAGGTGCGTTTTTATGTAACTTCATTACTATATCTTGTGTTCTTCCATTAGCAAATGCGGGTATTAATGCTGTACCACCTTTATCTACAATGGACTCTATATGGTGAAGAAATTTATCTGTTTCTAAATCTAAATCTGGGTGATCTCTTCCTCCATAAGTTCCTTCTATGAATAACGTGTCAACTTCTTGAGGCTTCGCACCAGAAGTTAAAGGAGAATTTCTAGTATCAAAATCCCCTGTGAAGAGTATCTTTTTCTCTGGTGTATCAACCTTTAACATCGCTGCTCCAGGTATATGTCCAGCTTTGTGTAATGATAAATTCCAATCGTCTTGCTTCCATGATTCTTCGAAAGAATGTGTTTTCCATGAGTTCATTGCAGTATCAATATCTCGTTTATCCCAAGGTAAAGGATATTTCTCTATTGAGCTTATTTTATAGCAATCATTCCACATTAATTGTGAAATTTTAGAGGTTAATTCTGTGCCATGTAATATTGTGTTATAGTTAGATGAAAGCCAAGGAGCCATACCTAGATGATCAACATGTGAATGAGTAATTATTGCATTCTTAACATTTGGAGCTTCGGAGGGATACTTTGGAGGTTGGGTAGGTGCTAAACCATAATCTAGAATTAATTTATTTCGTTTTTGATTTTCGAGTATTATACCTACATTTCCTACTTCATCTCCACCCCCGAGATAATGAAATCTGAAGTCTTTCTCTGGAGGATCTTCAGGATAATTTGTTGTCCTTCCAGGATTGTAAAGAACCATGCCAATCACCCATACCAAGTAATCACTAGAGAATAAAGTATTGTAATTTTGATGATTCACCCCTTTATTTCCTATGGAGAGTAAATCAACATAAACTAAAGAAATTTCATTTTGTAATATTAAGATAAGTTAAATAACTAATTTGTAGGGTATTTTTAATGGCATGTTTACACTTAACAAGTAATACAATTAATCATATTTACACTTAAAAATAATAATTTGTTCCAAAGGAAATTAAGGGGTATAATAATATCAACTTGTTTTTGATCAATATACGAAAATATTTTTTCTAGTAGAAGTATAATTTATGTTATCTTCCCTCTACATATTCCAATCTAGGTTCAACAAGATTCTCTATTTATTATCTCGGCGAATTAAAAAAAATCTCTAATAGAAATAATTTCCATTGAAAATATCGAAGGTAACATGAACTTGAACAATCACCCACAGTGTATGCCAAGGAAGGAAGGGTATACTTTCGTGGTTGATGAGGACAGATGTTTCGGTTGTGCTGCATGCATTGCTTTATGCCCGGTTAATGTACTAGATCTTGAAAATAAATTAGCCATTGTTGATGAAGATAATTGCACTCACTGCAGATTATGTATACCATCATGCCCTGTATTTGCTTTAGATATTAAACCTGAAATGTGATGTTGTATGATTTATGATATTGCTATAATCGGAGGCACTTTACCTAGCCTCATATCATCTATTCGATTGTCTGAAAAACTTAAAGTTTGCATCATTGATATAAACCAAGAGATTGGTTTCCCAACGAATTTTCCAGGTAAAATCAAAAATGAAAAATTATTAGATGAATTTTTACCAGAAAAAGAAAAACTATACATCAAGAAAAACAAGTATGGCTACGGGCTTAGAAGTGAATGGTTAATGAAATATCTTACTCATAACGCGGCTAAGAATGGAGTAGATATACTAAATCGAACAAGGGTTTCAAACATATTCTACGACGAATTATTCAATATTGAAGTCATTGGGGGAGGTCCAAAAAATAATACAATTAATTCGAAAATAATTTTAGACGAGACTGATAGAATATATTTAGCCCCAGGAGATAAAGAACACACAATTCCTAAATTAAATAAATTAATATTATCTTTTGAGGTATTACAAAAAGAATATTTTGTTGGAACAATCCCAATTTTAAATTCAAAGAATATTTCTGATTATATATTAAAAATCGATAGAGATGATGAACTAACAGAATTTTGGTTTGATCGAGAACCAACCAAAGAAGTAAACTGGATAGAGGTAAAAAATTGCCTTTCATTTTCAAACATAGAAGACTTAACTATAGATAAACATATAGAAATGTCAAACAGTATAGTTGAATCAGTATTGAAATTACTTACATAATTTTTTGAATAAAAGATTGCTGGAATTAATATGTCAACCACTAAATTATACTTGGAAAATGGAATTGACTCAGCCTACGATACCAAATTTCACGCTAAAGTAATTAAATCCACAGAAGATAGTATTGTACTTGATAGAACATTATTCTATCCACTTGGCGGTGGACAGAATTGGGATGAAGGCACAATTACTGGACCTAATGGTACTTTACAAGTAAAAGAGGTCAGAGGCCGAAATGATATAATCCATAGTCTAGATTTAGAACACCAACTAGAAGTTGGTGACGAGATTATAGGGGAAATTGACTGGGAAAGACGTTATTCACACATGAGAATGCATACAGCACAGCATCTAGTATCAGGTATAGCATATGAATTATTCAATGGAGTTAGAACTGTAGGCAACCAAATTCATACGACTCATTCTAGAATAGATTTTAATCCAATTTCATTTAATGAAGAAATGTTAGAACAATTAACTAACGAAACTAACAACATGATTGAACAAAATTTAGAAGTCACTGATTTAACTTTAACTAGAAATGAAATAAATTCTATAATGCCACCAGAACGAACTAATATGAATCTAATTCCAGAATTTATTGAACAGTTAAGAGTTGTAAAAATAGGCGATGAAATAGACTTATGCCCATGCGCTGGAACTCACATTTCCAATATAGGTGAAATAGGAGAAATATCGATAATTGGTAAAAAGTCAAAAGGAAAGGGCACTCAAAGAATTACTTACGAATTATCAGAATCTAGTTCACCCCGTAATTTTAATTCATCAATCATCTAAAATATCTTCAATA
>CENQ01050135.1_pt1 | contig 12330 bp, 11 predicted proteins | sample 356171 | NCBI WGS metagenome assembly CENQ01 (sample SAMEA2619802, study PRJEB7988) | marine metagenome | biome: marine biome (ENVO:00000447); feature: surface water layer (ENVO:00002042); material: "saline water (ENVO:00002010), including plankton (ENVO:xxxxxxxx)" | depth 5 m
ATGATCATGAAGCTGAAGAAGGTGGTATCGACATACAAGTCATAGGCTGGCAATGGAAATGGCAATATAAATATCTGGATGAATATTTAGATGATAATGGCACCAAGCAGCTTAGCTTTTTCTCAAATCTTACTACGCCTCCGGACCAGTATGAATTTAATAGAGTTGAAAAAGGCGAAAACTATCTTCTCGAAGTGGATGAGCCAGTAGTAGTACCAATTAACACCCCTATTAGATTTCTTATAACAAGCAGTGACGTTTTGCATTCGTGGTATATGAGTGACTTTGCTGTTAAACAAGATGCCATACCAGGATTCATAAATGTTGCAAAAACAAATATCAATGAGCCGGGAATATATAGGGGAAATTGTACAGAACTTTGTGGTGAGAGACATGCATATATGCCTATAGTTGTAGAAGCAGTTACAAGAGAGGAGTATGATGCATGGCTTGAAACAAAAAGAGAGCAAGCAAAAGAATTAGCATTTCTTACAGATAAAGAATGGACAGTAGAAGAATTGCTTGCAACAGGTGAAGAAGTTTATGCATCAAGGTGCTTAGCATGTCATCAGGCTGATGGATCAGGTATTGATGGATTTTACCCTGCACTTGCTGGCAGTGACGTAGTAATTAATAATAAAGCTAGACAAATAGAGATCTTAATGGAAGGTGTAGAAGGCAGCATGATGCAATCATTTGCAGAACAGCTAAATGAAGTTGAAATCGCAGCTGTTATTACATTCACAAAACTTTCTTGGGGGAATGGTTCAGAAACAGATTCAGAAATTGTCATTCCAAAAGATATTGTTGAATACAAAGATGGAAATACATAGGAGTAATTAATGAGCTCAGTAGTTGAAAATCACGATCATCACGATGGCCATCATGGGCCAAGAAAAGGCATTTGGAGATGGTTCACCACAACCAATCATAAAGATATTGGAACACTATACTTATGGTTTAGCTTCTTAGCATTTTTGTTGGGCGGCGCTTTTGCAATGGGCATTAGAGCTGAATTATTTGAACCTGGATTACAGCTCATGGACCCAATTAGATACAACCAATTAGTAACTATGCACGGTTTAATAATGATTTTTGGTGGTGTCATGCCAGCATTTGTAGGGCTAGCCAATTGGTTAATACCAATGCAAATAGGAGCACCAGATATGGCACTACCTCGAATGAATAATTTGAGTTTTTGGTTATTGCCAACCGCTTTCATTATTTTACTTTCTACAGCCTTTATGGAAGGAGGCATGCCAGGATTCGGGTGGACATTCTATGCTCCATTATCAACAAACTACCCAAATATAGCATTCTTTGTTTTTGCCATTCATATCATGGGAATTTCATCAATAATGGGATCAATAAATGTGATCGTAACAATCATGAATATGCGAGCTCCAGGAATGAACCTTATGAGAATGCCACTATTCGTGTGGTCTTGGTTAATTACAGCTTATCTTTTAATCGCAGTTATGCCAGTTCTTGCCGGCGCAGTAACTATGCTGCTAATGGATGCATATTTTGGAACATCTTTTTTTGATGCTGCGGGAGGTGGAGACCCCGTCTTATTTCAACATGTATTTTGGTTTTTTGGCCATCCAGAGGTATATATAATGATTTTGCCTGCGTTCGGCATTACCTCACATATAATCTCAACTTTTTCAAGAAAACCGCTTTTTGGACATGCATCTATGGTATATGCAATGGTTTCTATAGCACTTCTTTCTTTTGTTGTGTGGGCACACCACATGTTTACTGTTGGGATGCCATTAGCTGCTGAGCTATTCTTCATGTGGGCAACGATGCTAATAGCTATCCCGACAGGTGTAAAGGTATTTAATTGGTGTGCGACTATATTTAGAGGCTCAATTACATATGAAACCCCAATGTTATTTGCAATAGCCTTTGTTGTTTTATTTACTATAGGAGGTTTTTCTGGGTTAATGTTAGCCATAACCCCAGCTGACTTCCAATACCATGATACTTATTTTGTGGTTGCTCATTTTCACTATGTGCTAGTACCAGGCTCTGTATTCTCAATCATGGCAGCTGTTTACTATTGGCTTCCAAAGTGGACTGGAAACATGTATGACGAAAAATTAGGGAAACTGCATTTTTGGCTGTCTTTTATTGGAGTTAATGTTACTTTCTTCCCTCAACACTTTGTAGGTTTAGCAGGAATGCCAAGAAGGTACGCTGATTATTCTTTACAGTTTGCAGAATGGAATGCTATTTCTTCAGTCGGAGCCTTTTTATTTGGCCTGTCTCAATTACTCTTCTTATACATAGTTGCGAGAACAGTTTTTGTCGGAAAAAAAGCAACTCCGCAGGTATGGGAGGGTGCTGAAGGTTTAGAATGGACAGTTGATTCGCCTGCACCATATCATACGTTTGATACACCACCTAAAATAAATGGCTAAAGGACCTATTCATAACAAAATTTTGCTAGCACTTGTTGCAGCAGTAGCTGTAATGTTCTTTTTTTCTTTTTTATTGGTTCCTTTGTATAACGTATTCTGTGAAGTAACAGGGTTAAATGGCAAAATTTATGGCCCTTCAGATTTTTTTAAAACCGAAAAAGAGATTAAGGAAAGGAAAGTAAATATAAAGTTTATCCCAACAGTTAGTGGTTCAGCACCAATTGATTTCTACCCTTCGGTTAAAAACCTAGTAGTTGCTACAGACAATATAAACAGAACAACCTTCATTGCGGAAAACAAAACAAATAAAAGAATTACAGTTTCTGTTATTCCATCAGTTTCTCCTGGTCTTGCAGCAGATAATGTAAAAAAAATTCAATGCTTCTGTCTAGATGGAGAGATAGTTCTTGAACCATACGAAAAGCAAGAATGGCCACTAAGATTTTTTATCGACTCCGACTTAAAGAAAAATGTAAATGATATTTATTTGTCTTATACTCTTTTCGAAAAAGACAGAGAAGAAACAGTTGTAATGAATCATGAACACTGAAGCGCCAAATCAAGAAAAATATTACATACCTGAAAAAAGTTCAATTCCAATAATTTTTGCAGTCGCAACATTATTTGTTGGTTACGGAGCTGCTAGCGCTATTGTGGGCAATGGAACTACGATGCTATTCGTTGGAATGATTGCTCTTATTACCACAATGGGTTTTTGGTGGGCAGCAGTAATAAGAGAATCTCAGGCAGGCCTTGATACCCCAGCTCTGAACAGCTCTTATGTCTATGGCATGGGTTGGTTTATTTTTTCTGAAGTAATGTTCTTTTTTGCTTTTTTTGGAGCACTCTTTTACATAAGGAGCTTCGCAGTACCTTGGTTAGGAGGCGAGGGAGAAAAAGGACTTGCAGGAGAACTATTATGGCCAGAATTCGAAGCAAATTGGCCACCAATGATTACTCCAGAACAAAGCGTAATGGGCGAACAGGCACTTACAGTAGGCCCTGATGAAAACATGTATCTCCGCAATATAAGCGATGTATTTTCATGGCTACCGTTATGGAATACTATCGTTTTATTAAGCTCAAGTGGAACAGTTCATTTTGCTCATGTTGCACTTAAAGATGGCAATAGAAAAAGATTTAACTTCTGGTTGGCAATAACAGTAACACTAGCTTTTATTTTTGTAATTTTACAGGCGGTAGAGTATTACGAAGCATACAGCCACTTGGGATTAACACTTTCATCTGGTGTTTATGGAACAACATTTTTTATGCTCACAGGTTTTCATGGCATGCATGTTTTAATAGGCGGAATATTTTTACTTACACAACTTACAAGATCAACTGGCTATAAGCATTTTACCCCAAAAGAACATTTTGGATTTGAGGCTGCTTCATGGTATTGGCATTTTGTTGACGTAGTTTGGGTTTGTCTTTTCTTATTTGTTTATATTTTATAGATCCCAAGCTGTTCGATTACCAAGCTCACCAGAGTAGATTCCATAAACAATGAGAATTAGTAATACAACTCCTAGGGTAACTCTAAAGCCCAAACCATATAAGATTCTTTTTTTGTTTGGATTGCCCCTATCAATAAACAGAAATACTAGACTTGATGCAAGGCTAATTAAAACTAAAGCAAGTAAAATAAGAATGAAAGTTTTTAACACGAGGTTATTAAAACATTGAAACGCTTTAAATTAAAGATATTAATTTTTGCAATATTTTTTGCTCCCATAACTTTTTCATTGGGAGTTTGGCAAATCAATCGAGCCAATGAAAAAATAGAGATTCTTGATAACTACAATAATTTATTAAACTCAGATAGCGTCCCTTTAAAGTCGAATCTTAAGAACTGGCAGCCAGTAGAAACAGTCGGCGAATTTAAAGAATTAATTATTTATGAAGATAACGCAATATTAGATGGAAAAGCAGGCTATAAAATATACCATCTATTTGAAAATTCAGATGGGTCAAGTATTTTTATACATAGAGGTTTTATTCAGCGCAATATTGTAAAAAATGATTTGCCAGAAGTAGCTGTGCCAACAGGAAAGGTAGTGCTGAAGGGTAAAGTTCTGCAAAAAACCAATAATTCTTTTATAAATAATGTTGAAGAATTAGATTTAAGAATAATTCAAGAATTCGATATTAATCACTTGAAAGAAAGATTTTCAGCATTAGAAAATATGGACGTTTATGGTTACCTCTTTAATTTAGATGCAGAAGACCAAGCAAAATATTCTGTAATAGAAAAACCGGTAAATATGAGCGCTAACAAACATATAGGCTATGCAATCCAATGGTTCGGGCTTTGTGTGGCTCTAATAATACTTACAATATACGCTTATAGAAAGAAAGATGGATAGACAATACCGATTAGCATTACTAATTTTAATAATACCGCTTATTTCACTTGGAGGATCTACTCTTACTTATTATTTAGGCTATGAGCCAAGCACAATTAATGCAAATGGAACTCCAATAAAACCTGGAATCCATACAGATAATTTAAATTTAAATGATGAAGAGGGAAACAAATTTAAATTTGTTCCTGGCAAATGGTATTTTGTTTATTTTGATGACTTCAATGATTATGCTTTAAGCGAAGAAAAATATAATGTGGCAAGAAGCTCAAAAGCAACACTTCGCAGAGAAAGCCATCGATTAAGAAGGTTAGTAATATATAGAAGTAAAGACATGTTTAATGCAGCAGAGAGCTTAAGAGATCAATTTCCTAACGTCACTTTTCTATATGATGACACTAGTCTTTTCGAAAATAGTATTAAAGAAAAAAAAATAGGTCCTGGTGGTTTATCTATCAAAAGAATCAATGATCCGTATGAAACTAATTCAATGTTTCTTATAGATTCATTTGGTTTAGTTGTTTGGGAATTCAAATCGGAACTTACTTTTAGTGATATTTTTGAGGATCTTGAAAAGCTATTATGAGTATTTTTTCTACACGTGCATTTGCAATATTTGGGATAGTTTTCTGTTTTATAGTCATAGCTCTTGGCGCATGGACAAGGCTAGAGGATGCAGGGTTGGGCTGTCCTGACTGGCCATTATGTTACGGAGAATTAATTTTTCCTCAAACACCAGAAGCAATTGAAGCAGCTAATAATCGCTTTCCCGACAACCCTGTAGACATTGCAAAAGTAATCCCTGAGGTCGTACATAGATTTTTTGCGGCAGGGCTAGGAGTATTCGCAATTGGATTGCTCATCAAAACATTACGGGAAAAAAAATTGATAAAAGAGGCTTCAATATTATTAGCGATTATTATTTGCCAAGGAATTTTTGGAGCACTTACTGTTACTCTTAAACTCCACCCATTAATTGTGTCCACTCATTTATTTGGCGCAATGATTGTAGCCTCATTGTTTTTAATAATTTTTCTTAAATCTTCACATATCAAAGGATCTTTCAATGCATTAGTAAAGAACAGAGGCTATATAGTTGCAGGTTTTGTTTTGCTTATTTTTCAAATATTTCTTGGAGTTTGGACATCGACAAATTATGCATCCTGGTCATGTCTAGAATTTCCGACTTGCCAAGGTGGAGAATTTTTTCCACCAGTAAAACTCAGTGAGGGCTTCAATATATTTCAGCCAATTGGACCAAATTATCTATATGGAGAAATGACAGGAGAAGCTAGGACGGCAATACACATTACCCACCGTCTTGGGGCAATATTCATAGTCCTATATTCAATGTTTTTAGCAGCAAAAATTTGGTCTCAAAACACTAAACAAATAGTGATATTTTTTATCTCTGCGTTATTTTTGCAAATAGCATTAGGTATAAGCAATATATTCACTTTAGTTGCTGTATGGAATGGAGTAGCTCATAACCTCATAGCAGTAACACTATTTCTAACATATGTTGTGATGATTTATTTTAGCTTTAGGAGAAAAAATGAGCTTAACTAGTTTTCTAAATTTATGTAAACCAAAAATTGTTTTATTACTAACAATTACCGCATCTGTCGGAATGCTCATATCAATTGAATTTTATGAAAATGTAACTAGCGGGCTCGCAAGTTTACTTGGTTTTTCTTTATTGGCAGCAGCATCAGCAGCACTTAACCAAATTTTTGACAGAGAAACAGATAAGAATATGAATCGAACTAAAACTAGACCACTCGCAAGTGGTGAAATTTCTTTATTTAGTGCATTGACTTTTACTGCCATATTATTATTTGCAGGATCTAGCCTGCTACTTTATTTTTCAAACTTGCTTACGCTATTAATAACTACTTTTGGATTTATATTTTATAGCCTAATTTATACAATTTATTTAAAATGGACGACCCCTCAAAATATTGTTATTGGCGGCCTGTCAGGTGCTTTGCCTCCATTGATAGGCTGGACAGCTGTAAATAATGATATATCTTTACTTCCTCTAACCCTTGTTTTGGTAATTTTTTTATGGACCCCACCTCATTTTTGGCCACTAGCTATAGATAGAATGGATGAATATAAAAAAGAAGGTGTGCCAATGATGCCAATCGCTAAAGGCGTATCCAGAACAAAAAAAGAAATGATTGTTTATTCAATTTTACTTTTAGCAGCCTCATTAGCTCCTTTTATTTATGGATTGACTGGTTATTTTTACTTAGTATCAACTACTCTTCTAAACTTATACTTTATATACCTATGTATTGCTTACTTAAATGATAGAGAAAACCAGCTTTCAATGAAAATCTTTAACTTTTCCGTGAAGTATATGTTCCTTTTCTTTTTGACAACCTATATTGATTTTTTAATTTTGCTGTATGCCTAAAAATATACTTATCTTACTTCTTTTTGCCATAGTAATATTCTTGTCAGTTTATTCTGTATGGAGGATCTCTCAACCAAGAATCCTGTCTTTAGATGAAATGAAAGCCAACGGATTCATCATGTATGGAGAGAATCAAAGAGTGAGAGAGTATGAACTTATAGACCATAACGGCCAGCCATTTACCAATGATGATTTTCAAAAGAAAAAGTTAAATTTTGTATATTTCGGCTACACTAGCTGCCCAACAGAGTGTCCAGTAATGATGTCAGTTATGAGGCAATTATATGAGAAAATTGAGACAGATCAGATAGCATATTATTTAGTTAGCTTTGATCCAGAAATTGATACACTTGATAGACTCAAAACCTATGTTACTGGTTTTAATGATGAATTCATGGGCCTAACAGGGGAAATAACTGAAGTTACGAAATTTGGATACCAATTAGGAGTTGAAAAACTTGCACCAGTGGAAAACCACTTGAATCAAAGAGTAATTGAGCACACTAATCATCTTATTCTTATAAACTCAGAAGCTGAAGTGATTGGAATTTTTAAAGCTCCATTTGAAAGTTCAAGCATGGCTTTAGTTATAAAATCATTGCTTAGAAAATACTGATTTTCATTGAAAGCTGGTTTTCTCTATCATTTAAGTAAGCAAAACATAGGTATATAAAGTATAAGTTTTGGTCAAAGATTTGATGGTAATGAAGCTTATCCTAACCCCAATCATGCTTACAATTTACTGGGACACAATCCTCCTGGGGTCCATTCAATACAGTTGATAGAAAATGAATTGTTAATTTATTTTAAAAATAGCAATCAAGATAAAACTGGGGGCAATCTTTATAAAGCTTCAGGAGACATTAGTAATTTTATGCAAGATGGATTAGCAACATTTACTGTGACCCAATCAACAAACGCAGAGAGTGATTTTGAATTAGTTATGTCTTTAATTCAAGTGGAATAGAGTTTCGATAACTATTCATTGATTAAAACTACTTTACCCATTACCTTTCTATTCCCAATCATTTGAATGGCCTCAACAGCTTTTTCCATTGGGAATATTTCTGAAACTAGAGGATTAATTTTGCCTTCAGCTAGCATTTTATTTATGTCAGCAATATTTTGTTGATTGGTTTCTGCTTCAAGACCAGTAAAACTTCCCCAGAATACACCAACAAGAGATGCCCCTTTCAAAAGAGTTAAGTTAATAGGTAATTTAGGTATCTGCCCAGCAGCAAAACCAACTACGAGGTATCTGCCTTTCCAACCGATAGATCTAAATGCAGGCTCTGTATAACAATCGCCAATAGGGTCATAAATAATACTGTATCCACCGTGCGTGCTCTTAGATTTAAGTTCAGCAGCAAAAGCTTTTGATTCATCTTTATCTTTTGGCCCATCACCATAAATAACAACATCATCAACTCCATATTCATGGCAAATTTTTGCTTTATCTTCGGTTGAGACTCCAGCTACAACTCTAGCACCTTTTGCTTTGGCTATATCAACAGCTGCTAAACCAACTCCTCCTGATGCACCAAGAACTAAAACCTCATCATGTTCTGTAAGATGTCCTCTTTGTATTAAGGCATGATAACTTGTGCCGTAAGCCATTTGGTATGAAGCTGCCATTTCGAATGTAATGTCATCAGAAATTGGAAATATTCCAAACTCATGCGTACATGTCTCTTCAGCAAAAGCGCCATAAGGAAGCATAAAAGAAACCCTATCTCCTTCTTTAACACGAGTAACATTCTTGCCAACTTTTTTAATAACACCCGCGCCTTCATTACCTGGAGCAAAAGGAACTTCAGGTTTGAATTGATAAAGCCCTTGCACAATTAAATAATCTGGAAAATTTAGTGCTGCGGCCTTTATCGTTACAATGACCTCGTTATCTCCTGGTTCAGGTGAATCAATATCTTCCCAAACAAGGTTTTCTACCGGCCCATACTCTTTGCAATGTAAAATTTTCATTTAATTTCCTCTCTAAATTCTTTAATGAAGGTTTGAAAGTCTATATTATCTCGATTCTTTGCCTTAAGGTATTCCTTCTCAGACAATTCACTTTCTTTTTTAAAGATATCTAATACAGAATCAGGGACTTTATCTTTTATTTTCTTTGATTTATTTAAAACATAACTAAGTATCTCATCAGAAGCCAAATCATCGAGCAGCCTGGTTGATAGAGGGTTCTCGTTCCTGGAGAAATATTCAATGAACATTTTATCTAACTTAGATTCAAACTCTATTTTTTTAGCAAAGCTTTTTAAGTCTTCTAATAGTTCATTTGTTAATTCTTTGATATTTGTTTCTCCTTTTTTTCCATCAAAACTATTTAATAGACCACAGCTTTGCCCAACTTCTGAAGCTCGACGTATGTTCTCTTTAATTAGCATAGCTTCAGTCTCATCTATCTTAGGAGAGTCTGAAAGCGAGCAGAACAAAGATAGCAATTCTAGGAATTCTACATCTTCAATTGAGATTCCAATCTCAGAATAAGGGTTTAGATCTATTGATCTAATTTCAAGGTATTCAATTCCTGAGTTCTTTAGTTGGTTGTATTGTCTTTCAGTTCTTGAAAACATACCTTTAGGCCTGATGTGATTATATAACTCACTTTCCATTTGAATGGTGCCATTATTAACTTGTTGTTTTAAGTCTAACGAGATATTACTAAATTTCTCATTTGGTGTATTAATGTAGTTTTTAATAGTTTCAAGATATTCTTTCAGAGAATTGAAGGTAATGAAGTCTTCATCTTGTTCTTCCGAATAATACCCTAATCTACTAACTCTTAAGGAAGTAGATTTAGGCAAATAACAATCTTCAGAATTTAGCTTATCGATATTAAGATTCCTGTCTTTAACAAAAGATTTGTGTGTAACGGGAGAGCAACCTATCAATCTAAGAACAAGAGGAAAAATTCTTAAGAAATTTCTGCATGCACCCAAATATATATCAGTCTTAGACTCTGATAGAGAACTAATTACTGACTCAGAGAAAGAAATATTAAAATGTATCCCTGCCGTGCTTTGCATTTTGTCGCCATATCTATTTCTTAGCCCCAATCTATATAAATGAGCTAATTTTGTTGAGTTCACATCTCTATGTGGAGGTAATTTAATATACTTTCTTTTAAATCTAGGAGGCATTGAGTAATTCCATAGCAAATCGTCACCTAGATTAGATTCAACGTAACTATGGAGATGTTTTAAGAACCCAAATAATTCCTGATTGTCTTCAAAAGTCGGGGTAACAATTTCAAGATGAGGCTCTGAATAGTCTAGAGTTACGAAGCTATTGAAATTATGTACGCCAAAAGCATTAGGAAAAGAATTATTTGAAATCTTGCCCTCAGGATCTGATCTTAAGTTCTCTTTTTCTAGACCTTTAATAGTTTTTCTGTCTGAAGCTAAAAAACTAGAGATTTTTTTTTGGCTGATTCCAACCTTAGTCATAAATTACCTTGGTCCTGCATCAATTATTTCTTGAGAAACATCAAATTTTCTGAAATTTTCTCTGAATTTCTTACTCAATTTTTCACATTCCTCATCATAATCATCTACAGATGCCCAACAATCTCTTGGATTTAGTAATTCTTGATTAACTCCTTTAATGTTTTTTGGAATATTAAGGTTTAATTTCTCAAGATGCTCAACATCATCTATATCAATTTTGTTGTCTTGAATGGCATTAATAATTGCCCTTGTTACAGGGATAGGGAATCTTTCGCCCACACCATAACCACCGCCAGTCCAGCCAGTATTAACTAAAAAAACTTTTGTATTGTTTTTTTGCACTCTTTTAATTAATAGATCTGCATAAACTCCAGCTGGCCTTGGAAAGAATGGCGCTCCAAAGCACGTTGAAAAAGCAAAATCCATTGATTTAGTGCTGCCAACTTCTGTAGAGCCAACCTTAGCTGTATAGCCACTTAAAAAATGATAAGCTGCACTATTCTGATCTAATATACTTACTGGAGGCAGGACCCCAGATAGATCACAAGTAAGAAAAACTATATTATCTGGTTCGCTACCTTGATTTTCGGGGACTGATCCTTCAATAAATTCTCTTGGATAGCAGACTCGTGTATTCTCTGTATATTTATCATCGTTATAATCTGGAATACCATTTTCATCAATTACAACATTTTCTAAAATACTTCCAAATTTTATAGCATCCCAAATTAATGGCTCATTTTCTTTAGAAAGCTTAATGCACTTGGCATAACATCCACCCTCCAAATTAAATACAGACCCATCACTCCAACCATGCTCATCATCACCAATTAGAGAACATTTGGGATCAGCTGATAATGTTGTTTTGCCAGTTCCAGATAATCCAAAAAATAATGTCGTTCTTTTATCTTTAGTTTGATTAGCTGAACAATGCATAGGAAGAACATCCTTTTCTGGTAATAAAAAATTTTGAACGGCAAACATTGATTTTTTCATTTCGCCTGCATATCTCATTCCGGCAATCAATACTTTTCTTTTCAAGAAATTGATAATTACACAAGATTCAGAATTAGTATGATCTACTTCTGGATCACAAACATAGTCAGCAGCTGTCATAATTTTCCAAGTTTCTTTTTCCTCTTCATTGAATACTTCTGGGACTATAAAAATAAGTTTTGAGAACAGAGAGTGCCATGCCTTCTCAGATTTAACTATTACCGGAATATAATGATCTTTATTAGAGCCTACATGGACTTTAGAAATATAGCAGTCCTTATTATCTAAATAATCAGAAACTTTGTTCCATAGATTATCAAAATGATCAGCTTCAAAAGGAACATTTACTTGTCCCCAATCAATCTTGTCAGCTGTACTATTTTCTTGAACTATAAAACGATCGCTTGGACTTCTTCCAGTTCTGCTTCCAGTTAGTGCTAAGAGTGCTCCTGTATTGGTAAGTTCACCCTCACCATTTGCAATTGCTCTCTCAATTAATTTTGAATTAGTTAAATTAAGTTCGCGTGACATTAGTTATATCTATGGCCCTTTAAAATAATTAGAAGGTATCTTACCAGTATTAAAGTTATCATTGAAGCAAAAAATACCAGAGACCATTCAGCAATATTTAAGCCTAAAAGTGACCAAGATTCTTC
>CENQ01140675.1_pt1 | contig 11928 bp, 6 predicted proteins | sample 356171 | NCBI WGS metagenome assembly CENQ01 (sample SAMEA2619802, study PRJEB7988) | marine metagenome | biome: marine biome (ENVO:00000447); feature: surface water layer (ENVO:00002042); material: "saline water (ENVO:00002010), including plankton (ENVO:xxxxxxxx)" | depth 5 m
ACAATTTACCATTTATAGAATTTTGCCGTGTGTGCACCAGACCCTAATGCGGGAAGGCGAGAAGCCGCCCGAGTCGAGAATAATAGGCGACATGCCGAATACAAAGCTAACTCGATAAAACAATGGAATAAAGAAGCTGATTTTAAGCAGAACCTAAAAACTATACGAGGTTTAGGACGGTCACGTTCCGAAGCAGACTTTGAAGAAGTAGCTATCCAAGCTCGAGGTAAAGCTTTATCAGAAAAAGAAGACTTAGCCAGACAGTACTTTCAAAGTAAATCGGTCAACAGTGGCGGGCGTAGTAATCGTTACGGCGGTATGAAGCAAGCTAACTATTTTTCTAAGGTTTCTAAACTAGATCAACAGATGTTTAAAATGGCTACTGTAGGAGAAGCTAAAGCAAGAGAAGGTATACAAAGAAGAGAACAAGCTATGATTCAGAAAGAGTATAATGCTCTTGGTATGGGACCACAGTTTGGTATGCCTACTATGATGCCTCCTAGAGACAGAGCCGGTCAGTTAATGAACAGTATAAGTTTCGGACTAAACGTCGCTACTGGAGTTATGGGACTATTTCCCGGAAGTGATATTCGTCTAAAAGATAACGTTACAAAAATTGGTAAATCTATTGACGGATACAACATATATAAATTTAGATATCTTGACTCAACAAAAGAATATATAGGAGTTATGGCTCAAGAAGTACAAGCTAGAAAACCAGAAGCTGTTGTAAAATTAAACAATGGTTATTATGGTGTAGACTATAACCAGATAGACGTTGAGTTTAGGGAGGTGGCATAATGGATTCCAATATGTTTAACACCTCCGATACCAACTTTTCAGAAGTTAGTAATAAACGTGGTGAAAGTATTAACGCAGGCATCAACGAGCTTATAGCTAACAATAATGCTCAATACAAACAAAGAGCACAAGATGCTATCGCTGCTGCGGAAACTAAATCAAGAAACTTTCAAAAACTAGGACAGCTAATTGCCGATGTAGGTAAGTTTGCACCTGAGTTTCAAAAGTGGAATGATAATAGAAGTCAGCTAAAAGCATATAAAGATAAAGTCAAAGCCGGAGAAGCAAACAGTAAAAAGCTTGGTGGCGGTACTGAAATGTCTAAGATGGCTGATATATTTACTGCCGACTCAGACATTGACTTTAATATGTCTCTAGATAAAAAAGTTGATGACAAGTTTAAAGACTTTTTATATAGAGAAGAAGAAGACGAAAAGTTTAAAAACATTTTTAAAGAAAGTAATGCTGCTGCCGTAGAAGGTATGAAGATTGCTTATGATGCTGACATAGATTTTGCGAAAACTGGTAATCTAGATATACTTGAAGAAGGTATATATGTTAACCAGAGTCTTACAGTTGCTGACTTTGATACAAAAGGTAAAGCCTTAGTTACAGAAGTTGGTAAAAGTTATCAAGGATTTATGCTAGCTAATCAGGATACTAAAGTACCTATAGATGGTTATGGCATGGTAAGTTTACAAGATGCTATGGCTGCCAATGATGGTGCGGGTAATCCACTGATGTATGATGCCGTATCAAAATTTTTAAACGAATCATTTTACTTTACTGCTGAAGTATTTAGTGGTAAAAACAAAATGAGCAATCGTCACATACTTCAATTAATTAAAAGTACAGAAGGAACCGATCAAGCTGCTAGGGCTCAATTTTTACAACAATCTTATCAAAAATCTAAAGAGCAATATCAAACTAAATCTAGAATAGATTTTGCTAATGCTATCAAGTCTAATCCTTATGCAGCTATATTTGGTAATCCAGATGACCCTAATTCTGGACGTCTAAACCAGTTACAAAAAATGAGCGGTAAGAAAGATACCGACTTACATTTTCAAACTATGTTAGATGACATGACATGGGCTGTCGATAATGGTTATTTACTAGCTGCTGATCTAAACAAGATTATGGCTATAGATGGCATAAAAGATAGGCACGATGGTCTTACTAAAAGTCTAGGCGAGTTTAGACCACAGTTTTTTCAAGCTGTAAAAGTGCTACATGAAAAAGCAGGCACTAGAGAGTTTGATAGAAAGTTAAAAACTCAACAGAATACAGTTACTACTGAAGTCGAAAAAGCTCAAGAAAGACTATCGAAAATAGATGGTGGTGCTACAGAAAAGGACTTACTAGATGAAGTTAACAATGTTAAAAAGTTACTAAACGATCAACATGGCATAGTTGTCGCTGACGATAACAGCAATCAATTTTGGCGTTATTTTCAACCACTTACAGCATATGTAACAAACGAAGATAAAGTTGATATTGATACTGTAAAGCATATAGATAATGATTTACTACAAAATGATTTTGAAAATGCTTCAGCAAGACTTGATGAAATCAATGACTCTAAACTCAGGGAAGAGTATCAAAAGAAGATAAAAGGTTACGACAAGATTGAACAGAACAAAGAATTGTATGAACGATATGAAAAAAGAATAGAACAAGACGTATCGACTACATTAGGTAATACACTTACAACTTCTAATAAAGAATTAGAAACTAGCGTTGTTATAGATAACGTCAAGGCAGACCTTAAGAAAAAGTTTCTATATCTTACATCTAAAGAAGGTGGTGGACTATCTCCAGAGCAGGCACTAGATCAAGCAGAAGGTGAGATTGTCAAGAATCTTGGTCCAGAAGATGGTACTACAGTAGGTACTGGTAAGAGTAAAAAAACTATACCATACGCAGAGTATTATAGATCAGGTAAAGGTAAACGTAATCTTTATGTTGCTAACGCCGGTCGTATTGCTCGTAATAAAATAGAAAATGAAGAAACTAGGCAAGCTTGGTTTGAGCACGATCAGCCACATGAAGGCGAAGACATTGAAGCATTAATTCAGTATGCTCGAGGTGGTAATATACCTGAGTTTTATGTTGAAGCTAGTCGTAATATGAAATTTTTAAATAGTCATATGATAGCTAGAATGAGACTAGAAGCTTTAGGTTATGATGAAGAGTTAAAAAACTTAGCACCTAGCACATTAAATAATTTTGATAATTCTGTTGCTAAGAATTTATTTTACCATCCAAGTTCAGAAAAGTATCTTCGAGTTTTTGATTACGACCCAGAAAATACAACTTCTTTCTTTCCACAATTTGCTGAAAAAACTAAGAATCCAGATCATGGTAACGTGTCAGGCTTTTATAAAGAAAAGATTGACTATGATAATACTACAATAGACGATCTTGTCAAAGAAGGTGGCTTTGCTGAAAAAGGTTATGGAACTACCGGCTTTGGTTCGTTTAAATTAAATGCAGCTCAAATCGAACGAGTTAGAAACACATCTGGCTTAGATTTTAAAACTGATACTTTTACAAAAGAGAATCAGAACAAATTATACTTTGCTATTTTAATGGAAACAGGTCAGCTAAAGAAAATGTTTAATGGCTTAGGTCTAGAAAGCTACGCTCCTAGTGGGTTGAACTTTGATGACATGGAAGGTCTTTATACTGACACGGACAAATACAACATACCCGGATTATATACTTCATCTGAACTTACTGAACATGTTTTTTACTACGGTAATATCGGTGACGATGGTGAGATATTCTATTACGGGGAGGATAACGAATGAATGAAGAAGAACTAATCCAAGACCGAGCGATTGGTGCTAGTTACGAAAAGCCAGACGATGACCCCCCTGCTCTTACAGCAGAGGAATTTCAAATTTCCGAAGCTCAGTATCAAGAAGATCAGGTAGCTGCTGAACAGGCACTAGAAGAAGAATCTGCTGCACTTGAAGACCCACGTACTGATGAAGGTATTGGTGGTGTTAAAGGTGTATTAAAAGAACTAGCTTCTATACCTTCTGGTGGTATACAAGATACATTGTCATCTGGTACAACTTTTGTAGAACGTACTATAGACGCTGTTTCCGGTCAACGGCAAAAAGAAATCGAAGAACAGGGTTATTATCAACCTGACTTTGACCCATTTACAAACAATGGTCAGAGTGAAATAATAACAAAAACATGGTGGGGTAAGTTAGCTCGAGGTGTAGTACATTTTGGTACTATGGCAGGGGCTACTATTCTAGCTGCTAAAGGTGCAGCCGCCGCCGGTATAGGATTGGGTGTAGGTGCAACTGCAAAAGCATTATTAGGTGCTCCGAGTTTAGTACGTGCAGCCGGTATTGGTGCTATATCTGATTTAGTATCTAAAGAATCTGATGGTCATAATGCTCTAGGTAGCTTACGTGACCATTATGGTTGGATAGATACTCCATTAAGCACGAAAGATACTGACCATCCTACTATGATGAAGTTAAAAAACATTGTAGAAGGTATGGGTATAGGTCTAATATTTGACGGTGCTGCTATGCTACTTGGTAAAGGTAAAAAATCAGTAGTTGACAAAATAGGTAAACGTCAAAAAAGTGTACAAGATCAAACTCTAGCTAAAGGTCTCGAAGAACTTAGAGAAAACGAGACAAGATTTAGAGCTAGTAAAAATAAAGCACTAGCGGAGCCACATCAGGGAGCACATTTATCAGAAGATGACCCATATACTGTATGGGAACAGCAGAAGAAAATACGTGAAGACTGGGGTTCAGAAGATGGTGCTGCCGGTAATGTTGTTACTGCCGTACAACGAGCAAGAGCAGCTAAAGAAGCCGGTATTACAGAAGAAATAGCTGATGAAGTTTTACGTAAATTATACAGTAATAACAAATATCGTGCTATTATTGATGAAGTTAAAAAGAACAGACTCACATTAACAGAAGTATTTGGTGACTCTATAGCTGCACATCAACGTATTACACTTGGTAGAAATGCGGCGAATATGTCACCAGAAGAATATTTAGAAGAAATACTAAGAAATACTGACGCATATTCTATAACAGATATAGACGGTAATCTTGTAGACAGCATAGAGACTATTACAAGTAAGTATGTAGTTGTTGCTGACATGGTTATGGGTACATTATTACAACAAGTACGTGATTTAGGTATAGCCGGTAGAGAGTTAGGCAACTTTGTTGACCTAGCAGATACAGATAGTACTCTAGAAGCTATTAGAGATACTATGTTTACTCTACTTACTGAAGTAAAAAAAGCTAGAATCATAAAATCACAAAACTTTAGAGAGCTTGGAGCCGGTTCTAAGGTACAGTATTTAAAGAAAACACTGTCACAAGAAATGGTTGACACTCGTGAATCCATACAAAGTATACTAAATATTGCAGATAAGTCAGAAGATAGTAATTTATTAATGGCATTATTTGAAGCTTTCTCGTCTATGCAGACAGTTAACAGTCTTGATGATTTTGACGCATGGGCTAGAAAGATGATTAAAGGTGGTGAGATCGAAGGTAAAGCACAGTCAGGTGCATTAATAAGAGAACTACAAGGTGTATTTACTCACAGTGTACTTAGTTCACCTAAGACACCTTTACGAGCTATTATTGGTACATCTACTCATACATTCTTGCGTCCTATGAATCAGACAATAGGTGCACTAATTAGACTTCCATTTACTGGAGATACTAGAAGTGTACGTGTAGGTCTTGCATCTATGAACGCTATGATGGAAGCTATACCTGAGTCATTCGAGTTATTTAAAACTAGACTTAACTCATACTGGTCAGGAGATATAGCAACTGTAAAGACTAGATTCTCTGAGTATACAAAAGGCGACGATAACTGGGAAATTATACGTAGATGGGCAGAAAGCGACAGAGCTACAGCAGGCGACAAAGCAGCATTTAGAATGGCTAATATGGCTAGGCAAATGAATAATGCTAGTTTCTTAACATACTCTACTAAAGTTATGGCTGCAACTGACGATGCTTTTGCGTATATTTTAGGTCGAGTTAAGATGCGAGAAAAAGCTCTTATCTCGGCTATGGACCAAAAGCAAGCCGGTAAAATTAGTGGTCATATAGATATAACTCCAGAGCTTATTAAAAATTACGAAGATTATTTTTATCAGGATATCTTTGATGCTGATGGTAATATTAGTGATGCAGCTACAGAATTTGCACGTAAAGAAGTTACATTAACACAAGATTTAAAAGGATTTGCTGCTAACCTAAACTCAGTGTTTCAGCAAAACCCTTGGGCTAAACCTTTCTTCTTGTTTGCTAGAACTGGTGTAAACGGACTAAAACTTACAGCTAAACATACACCCGGTTTTAACTTTCTAGTCAGAGAGTTTAACGATATAGCTTATGCTAGACCCGGGCAAAATTTAGACGAGTTATCTAAGTATGGTATATACTCAGATCAAGACCTAATAAACGCTAAGGCATTACAAACAGGTAGATTAGCTATGGGCTCTGCTCTAGTTAGTATGGCTGCATGGGCATGGATGACAGGTAGAATGACAGGTAACGGACCTGTAGACAGACAGAAACGGCAAGTATGGATGGATGCGGGATACAAACCACGTACTATTTTCTTCGGCGATGTTGGAGTAGAGTATGATTCGTTTGAACCATTCAACCAGATTATGTCTATGATAGCTGATATAGGTGATGCTAGTTTACTTATGGGTGAAGAGTGGACAGAAGATAACTTACTAAAAGTTGCTTTACTCTTATCTCAAGGTGTAACAAGTAAATCTTACCTAGCAGGCTTACAGTCATTTGCTGATTTATTTGGTGGTAAACCCGGTCAGGCTAGTAGAATTATAGCAGGCTTTGCAAACAACCAGATACCATTAGCCGGTTTACGTAACGATTTAGGTAGAATATTTACACCACATACACGTGAACTTAGCTCTGGTATTTTCGACTCTATACGTAACCGTAACTTAATGAGCGAAAAATTAACTGGTCAACAATTACCTATTAAGTATGATTTATTAAATGGTAGACCTATTAAGAATCATGACTTTATGACTAGAGCTTACAATGCTTTCATACCTGTAGCATTTAACTTGACTCCTAGTCCCGGTAGAACCTTGCTATTTAATAGTGGTTATGATATTAGAATGTCAGTACTATATTCTCCTAATGGAGATGACTTAACTGATAGTCCTAGGTTACGATCTTTATTCCAAAAAGCAATAGGCGAAGAAAGACTAGAAGTAAAATTAGGTAGACTTGCTAAAGACCCTAAAATCTTAGCGTCTTTGGAGCAGATGTATACTGATATAAATTCTGGTCGACGAGCTGACTTCCAACCTAGAGATTACTACCATAATATTATGATAGGTAGATTGTTCGATAAAGCACGTAAGAAGGCTTGGTTGAAAGTTATGAAAGATCAAGAAGCCGCTACAATAAAGAGAGACAGAGAGAAGTCAAAACTCGAACGGAAGATGAAAAAAAATCAGACAGCAAAATTATTAAACATTCCTAAATAATGGCACTAACATTTATCGAATATACAGCGGATGGTCAAAATAATAAAAATTTTACCTTCCCTTCAATAAAAACCACTGATGTAGATGTTAAGCTAGATGGTCAGCTTCAAACAGCAGGCACACACTATAACATAACTAACTATACACCTACAGGTGGTGGTACAGTTGAATTTACAGCAGGCAACATACCTGCAAACCCAGTAATTATTCGTATTGCTAGAAGCACGGATGTTAGTACGCCTAGAGTTACATATACTCCCGGCTCCTCTGTAAAAGCAGCTGACTTAAACGAAAATGCACTGCAAACTATATACTCTTTACAAGAAGAGAAAGATGCAGTGCAAAACCTTGGTGGTACGTTATCTAACGTAACCATTAGTGGTAACTTAAACGTAGATGGCAACCGTATTACAAATGTAGCGGCGGGTATATCTGCAACAGATGGAGTCAACAAACAACAAGTTGAAGACATCACAACAAACAATAATACAGTATTAGCAGGGCATGCTAGTAACGCAGCTAGTAGTGCAACTCAAGCAGCTTCAAGTGCTGCGTCGGCTGCATCGCAAGCAACTCAAGCTTTAGCACAGGCTGCGGCAGCTGCGGCAAGTGCAGGTATAGCACAGAACGCCGGTTCTAACATGTCAGCTCAAGTTGGAGATGCACAGAAGTATGCTTCTAATGCTTTTAATACTGCATTTACTACCTCTACTGGTGTAGCAAATCAGTTTTCCGCTTTACATTATTCTCAACTAGCAAACACATATGCAGGCTTTACTGTCTTCTATGGTTTTTCTAGAAGTACTGCGGGTGAGTTACAATTAACTTATGCAACTGCTTCTAACACTGCTACATATGCAGTAAAGGATTTTGAGTACAAAGGTGAAGCACAATGGCTAATTGGAGACTCTGCTGCTTTACACTCTGCAACATCAGGCGGAACACAAGGAACTCCCAGATATTCCCTAAATTCATCTGGACATTTAATATTAAATACAACAGCTTAAAAAATGGCACAAATAGATTTAGGCAAACTGAAGTTTACTTGGAAAGGTACATGGAGTACCACTTCTGCCTACGAGGTTGACGATGTAGTATTTCATAACGGGTCTAGTTATATTTGCATAGCTGACGCATCAAATACTACAAACTCACCAGAACAAAACACAACGAATTGGGCAGTCATGCAACGTGGTATAAACTACGTAGGCACATGGTCTAGTTCAACAAGCTATTATAGAGGTGACGTAGTTCTTTATAATAGTACTGCCTACATAATGGATTCTGACAGTGTTAGTCCGTTATCAGGTACAAACTATACACCCGGAACAACAGCTTCCACAAACCATTGGAAAGTTCTTTCAACAGGTACAGCCGGTACATATACAACAGCCGGAGACCTAGAATATAGAGGTAATGCAGGTTCTAATGTAGCTCTACCTATTGGTACATTAGGTTCAAGTCTAATTGTAGAAAACGACCCTAAAGAATCATTTACTGCGGGTACAACTGCTGTTTACGAACAGGTACAACTACCCGGAGCAACACCGGCTACTGATGGTAAGTCAGCTTATTTATTCCAAGACAATCATCCTACAGCTGAAACTGTTACATATACTGTAACTGTAGCAGCAAGTAAGTTTGTAATTAACGGAACAAGTCAATTAGCACTTACACTAAAGACTGGTAGTACATATACATTTGACGTTAGTGACTCTACTAATGCAACTCATGTCTTTGGATTCTCAGCACAAACAGCATCAGGTAATGCTGCATTTGACTTTGAATCAGCTGCTGTTGCAAATGGAATTACAAGATCAGGTACACCGGGTCAAGCCGGAGCAACTGTTACTTGGACAGTACCACACTTAGGTCAGTTAGTACATCAATACTATTGTACACAGCATCCAAATATGGGTGGAGATATTACATGGACATCATCTACAAAGATTACCGGAAGATTGTTACATAGTGACCCACATCCTACTATTGACTTAACTAGAGGTAATCAATATACCTTTACGTTCCCAACTGCTACTGGTATGACCTATTCTATTAAAGATCAGGCAAACCATAGTAAAGCCGGTACTAACGGACGTATAACTGCGGGTGTTACACCTGACTTTGTAGCCGGTGGTTCTATATCTTTCGTACCATCCGATGCTACTCCTAATGCTATAATTAGAGACGAAGGTTTATCTGCTGACGAGATTAATATAACTCTTAACAGCATGTTCTTCAAACCTAAATGGTCTGGTGCACAGAGTAGAAAACAAGATGAGCCTAGAGATTTAAGTGATACAGCTTATAACGACCCATCATATAACGTATTTGCTAACCACGATATTAATAACTATACAGAAAGTATCTTACCATTACCCGGATATCTTAAAAATTCTGGTAGAGGATTTAGATATGGTACTACATCCGTAGGATATAGACAAGGCGGAGTTATTACTAGAACTAGGTATACTGGATGGGGTAATATGCTACACAACGGTTCCAATGGCTACTACTATGGTGGCGGACTTGGTGCAGGTACTTCTCATATTAACACAGCTGATTATCGTCCTTGGGGTTCTAACTGGAGATGTCCAAAGATATGGTTGGAAGCTTTAGCAGGGAATAGTGACTATGCACACTTTTTAACAGGTGTTGATGGTAATGATTTAGGTTACAGAAATGCTGCTTTAGAGCCACAAGTAACAAAACCAAGATTAAAACAGGTACATAAAGGTTCTTATACTGCATATCATTTATATGAAAATGGTCTTGTAACATTCTGTGGTTATGGTGGTTATTGTAGCTTTGGTAATGGTAGAACTGATAATCAGACTCAAGAGATAACATGTGTATTTCATGATGAATCTGGTACAAGATTAACAGGAACTAATTATCCTAAGATTAAACAGATTGAGTTTTCTAATGCTCATACTGGCGACCACGGTGCACAAGAGTATTACTCTGTATTTGCGATTGATACCAACGGAAACCTATATAGTATGGGATACAACGGATATGGTCAGTTAGGTAATAATACTACAAGTAACAACTACTTCTTTAAGAGAATACCAAAGGCTAGCTTTAACAATGCTGATATTCTTTATGTTCATACAAGTGGATATCTATATACATCAGTTTATGCTATAGATAGCACAGGTAAGTTATGGGGTTGGGGTAGAAATAACTACGGACAACTTGGTATAGGTAACACTAGCGACCAAACAACACCACAGGAAATAACTAACGTAGCCGGTTCACAGTTACTAGGTAAAAAGGTTGTACACTTACAAGCTAACCAAGATGACGACGATCAGGGTAAATGTTGGGTATTAACTGACGAAGGTAAACTATACTTCTTTGGATACCTAGAAAACTACGGTTACAGTACTGGATATTATGATTCTAGTAATACAACTGCTCAAACTATGCCTCAGCTATTAACTAATAGTTCTACGTTGTGGAATAGTGATAATCAAAAAGTTGTTTACTTTGTTACAAATAATAATAGATACTCTACACTTTATATAATTACTGATGGTGGTACAACAGGGCTAACACAAAAGTTATACGCTACTGGCGATAATGCTTATGCTCAACAGGGTACTTCTACAAGTACATCATCTAATGTAAGTGGTTCAACACAAGGTACAGGTGTGAATAACTGGTTTGGTAAAGAGATACAATTCCGTGATCTAGGTCAGGATTGGAACGATCAGACTAACCAGAATATAGTAAACGAATCGTTTGGTAACTGGTCTTCATTCCAGACTGGTGGGTCTAATGAAGGTAAGATGAAAATTGGTAAGATTGTTAAGATAATGCCAAAAGGATATAGTGGTGAAAACGCTAACCGTGTAGTACTCATTGACGAATACGGACAACTATTTGCTGCCGGATATTGGAACTATATGATGTTCCCTTGTACTGAATTGGATAACGAATCAAACATGAGAACAGGTCCCGCTGATAACAGTACTGACCAAGTTTACTCTGACTCTTTCTATCCTATAAATCAGTTCCCCGGAAAAGTTGTAGATTTCTGCCATGTTGGACCTACAAATAGTGAAAACGCATGGCATGTACTAACAGATGCCGGTGTGCTTTACGTAGGTGGAGACTCTAGTTGGAGTCAAAACGGATTCTACTACGGTGGCTATCACGGATTCTGGAGATATCAATGGAACTTAGGAGGTAACACTTAATGGCAACACCAAAAGCACCAAAAACAGGAGTACATCCATCGGAAGCTCCTTTTACTATTGGCGAATATTATAAATACGCTGAAACTGGTAAAACAGAAGATTGGGGTGTCGGACTAAGCGGCACAGCTAATAAAAGATGGACTAGATTAGGTACAACAGTTATAACTGAAGCAGGGTTTAACGCTGCTTTAGTAACTAACGCAACTGTTACACTAACTAAAATTACAGATGCTGACGAGATAGCAGCAATAAAAACTAAATGGAGTATATCGTAATACCGTTTGCAGAAATACCAAGTTTTGAAACGATAGAAACGGTTGATATACCATTGCCGAGTGCAGACGTACCTTTTTATAAACCTATGGTTGTACCTCC
>CENQ01033837.1_pt1 | contig 11902 bp, 14 predicted proteins | sample 356171 | NCBI WGS metagenome assembly CENQ01 (sample SAMEA2619802, study PRJEB7988) | marine metagenome | biome: marine biome (ENVO:00000447); feature: surface water layer (ENVO:00002042); material: "saline water (ENVO:00002010), including plankton (ENVO:xxxxxxxx)" | depth 5 m
ACTGCTCCAATACTAATCAATTTGGGATATAAATATTGATCTATTTTATTTTCATATTCGATACTATTAATATTTTTGTTTAAATACTCCCAATTAAAATCAACTAAATTATTCATCCAAGTATCAATATTTTTTGAATATTTCTGAATTTTCATCCAGCTATTATCTGAATGTAAAATTAATAATTTACCAATATCCTCATGTTTATAGTTAATATTATGCAACCACATTAAAAATAGTAATGTAGAAAATGGAAATTTCATTTTAAAATTATTTGAATCAATATTATTAATAATATTTGGATTACAAGAGGTCTTAAGACCTAAAGGGTTATTATCTAGCGATACAATTTGACTTCCAATTGATTTACCAGATACAGGTAATATATTTAAATCAACCCAAACAAGATTTTTTTTATTTTTTAGAGCATCATCAGAAAGCCAAATTGAGTTATAGTCATAATATCCAGATAATTTCCAATTCAAATGATGATGCAAAAAGGATGCACAAATTAAACCATCATAATCAGCAGAAATTATAAAAAATTTATTTTTTTCTTTTAGCCATTTATAATCTTTAAAAATATTTTTTCTTTTTATTTGCATATATAAGAATTTAAAAATAATATAGAACAAGTAATCATGAAAAATAAATTAATATATATATTATTTATCTCTTTTTTATTTACTCAAGATGAGATAGGAACAGGTTTAAATACTCAAGATTTAATTAATTATTTAAAAAGTAATTACACTACAAGTTCTACTTTATCATACAATAGCGCAAGAGATGTGATGTATGGAGAAATATATAATATTAATGGTCAAGTTTCTTGTTTTTATACTAATTTTACCGTTCAAAATGTACCAACTTCTAATCCTAGACCTGTGGTGCATGCTGGAGGACTCAATTGTGAACATTTATGGCCACAAAGCCTAGGAGCTGGTAGCGGAAATCCTAAAAATGATATGCATCATCTAAAGCCTTGTAAAGAAAATGTAAATTCTTATCGAAGTAATAATCCATTTAGTGAAATAGTAGATTCGCAAACAGATAATTGGTTATGGCTTAATTATAATTTATCTAATATACCTAATAATAATATTGAAGAATTTTCTGAAAGTACAAATTCTTTATTTGAACCAAGAGAAGATGTTAAAGGCGATGTAGCTAGAAGTATATTTTACTTTTATACAATTTATAATAACGTAGCAGATGATAATTTTTTTAACCAACAAAAAAATACTTTATACCAATGGCATTTAAGTGATCCTGCTGATAATAGTGAAATTGAAAGAACTTGGTTAATTGCAGAATACCAAAATAATATTCCAAATCCATTTATTATAGATAGTACATTAGTATATAGATGCTATTTTTATAATGAATCTGATTTAGGTTGTGATGGAATGCCAAATAGTGGTTTACTAAATGATGACTGTGGAGTTTGTGGTGGTGATAATTCTAGTTGTATTGATAGCTGTGGTATCCCTAATGGTAATAATACAACTTGCGCAGATTTAAATAATGATAATACTATTAATGTAACTGATGTAGTGTTATTAGTAAATTTAATACTAACACAATCGTCAAATACTTTAGGAGATGTAAATAACGATAATAATGTTAATGTCACCGATGTGGTTATGTTAATAAATATAATATTAGGAGATAGTGAATGAAATTATTTTTTTTATGTATAGCTTTAAGTTTGAATTTTGGAGAAACAATGGATGATAAAATAATAGAAACTGAATCAGGTTTAAAATATAAAATATTACAAAAAGGTAAAGGTGATTTCCCAGAAAAAGGAGATAAAGTTGTTGTTCATTATACTGGTAAATTAGAAGATGGAACAGTTTTTGACTCTTCTGTTGAAAGAAACGTACCTTTTGAATTTACTTTAGGCCAAGGTAGAGTGATAAAGGGTTGGGACGAGGGTCTTGCGCTGATGAAAGTAGGAGGTAAAAGAACTTTAATTATCCCATCAGAACTTGGATATGGTGCAAGAGGTGCTGGAGATCGAATACCACCAAATGCAACATTAATATTTGAAGTTGAATTAGTTGAAATAAAAAAACCATTTATTGATACAGATTTTGAATTACCTGGTGAAGAAGTAATATCTGAAAGTGGTATGGTAATGATTGATCATATTAAGGGATCAGGTACAAATCCTCAAAATGGACAAAAAGTTATAGTTCATTATACAGGTAAGTTAGAAAGTGGTCAAAAATTTGATAGTTCACATGATAGAGGTAATCCCTTTGTATTTACACTTGGTGAGGGAAGAGTCATCAAAGGATGGGAAGAAGGTCTTGCTTCCATGAAAATTGGTGGAAAACGAACATTAATAATACCTCCATATTTAGCATATGGGAGCAGAGGTGCAGGGAATGTCATCCCTCCAAATGCAACTTTAATCTTTGAAGTGGAATTAATTGATATTCAAAATTAATGAAAAAATACATAGTTATTTTTATAATAGTATTTTTTGGTTGTAACGATCAAAAATTAAAATGGTTTAGAGGGTCACTTGAAGATGCTTTCTTAAATCAAGATAATAAAATTATAATGGTCGACTTTTATACTGATTGGTGTATTCCTTGTAAACAAATTGATTCAGAAACATTCACCAATGAAGAAGTTATTAATAAGATTGAAAAAAACTTTATTCCGATTAAAATCAATGCAGAATCAAAATATGGTTTACCTTTATTTGAGCAATACAAAGGAACTGGATATCCAATGATTCTTTTCTTAGATAAAAACAAAAATGAACTGGACAGATTATATGGCTTTTATGGTCCCGATTCTTTTATTAAAAAACTTAATAATGTTCTTTCTGGTCAAGGAACTTTTACAGATTTATTAACAAAATATAAATTAGGTGATAAAAGCTCATCAACTATATTTGAATTAGCAAAAAAATATTTTTCTAAAGGAGAATATGATGATGCTGAGTTATTATTTAAGGAAGTTATAAGAAATAAAGATTTATCCTATAATATGTTTCATGAATCTAGCTATTCGTTAGGAATGATAAAATTGTATAGTAATAGTACAGAAGAATTAAAAAACTATATAAAGCAACATCCTGAATCATCCTTACTCAAACAATCTATCTTAAATTTATTAAACTACTACAAGTTTAGTTATTTAGAGAATGAAGAAGTTAATTTATATGAAAAATATTTAAGCAGATTTTCAAATGATCCTCTCTTCCTTAACCAATATTGTTGGAGGATGACAGAACTAAATATAAACCTTGATAAAGCATTACAAAAAATAAATATTGCATTATCAATCATTGATGAAAACGATAATAATAGAGCCATGATAAATGATACAAAAGCTGAAATCTTATGGAAATTAGGAGAAATTAATAAAGCTATAATTATAATTAATGAATCAATAGATTTAGATCCTGAAAATCAATATTATCAAAATCAAAAAAATAAATTTTTAAATTCAATTAATTAAAAAAGGAGTACTGATGGAGGCACATATTGAAACAAATAAAGGGCAAATTAAACTGAAATTATTTTCTAAAGAAACACCTATCACAGTTGCTAATTTTATAAATTTATCGAAAAGAGGTTATTACAATGGTTTAAATTTCCATAGAGTGATAGATAATTTTATGATTCAAGGTGGATGCCCACAGGGAACTGGTGTTGGTGGTCCGGGATATGATTTTGAGGATGAATTTAGTGATTCTTTAAAACATGATAAACCTGGCATTCTATCTATGGCAAACGCTGGACCGGGTACAAATGGAAGTCAATTTTTTATCACACATCTTGAAACACCCTGGTTAGATAATAATCATACAGTTTTTGGTGAAGTAAAAGATGAACATGATTTAAACGTGGTAAATAGTATTGTTCAAGGTGATCAAATTAAATCAATTAAAATAGTAGGTGAGTTTAATCCAGATTCATCTGTAAAAAATCGATTAGATGAATGGAATAAAATCCTAGATAATTAATAAATTAAAATAAAAATCTTAAAATTTTGAAAAAAATTACTCTATATATTATCTTTTCTTTTGGTTTAGCTACTGACTATTATGTATCTACAACTGGACATTTACAAAATAATGGGAGCTTCAATCAACCATTTTTAAAAATTCAACAATGTGCAGATATAATGCAGCCTGGTGATACATGCTATATAAGACAAGGTCAATATCATGAAAATATAATTGTTAATAATAAAAATGGTAATAGTTTGAATCCATTAATTTTTACTAATTATAATGATGAACACGTAGTAATGAATGGTACTCTACCTATTAATTCACTATGGACTCCTTTTAATGAAAATATATGGGAAACATCTATTAATTTTGATATTTGGCAGTTTTTTGTAGATCATAAAGAAATGGTTATGGCAAGATGGCCAAATGCAAATTTTTTAGATGGTTCGATTTGGGATAAAGAAAATCATTGGGCGCATGGCTTAATTGATGAAGATGATATGGCTTATCAAAATGGAACTATGATTGATGAACCTCATGGTAATATTTCTTTAGAAAATATTGGATTTAATATTGAGGGTGCAACAGCTATTTTAAATGTTGGATCATTCAAAACTTATAGTAGAAAAGTACTAACACATAATGGTGCAACATTCACCTATGATCCTGTAGATTTATGGAAGACAAAACACCATGATTATTTTTTAGAAAATAAAATTGAATTTTTAGATACACAAGGAGAGTGGTACTATAATCCAGATTCATCTAAAGTATATTTTTGGCCATACAACAATATGAATCCTAATTCACTAAATATAATAGGTAAAACTCAATCTTATGCTTTTGAAATTAATAATTCAAATTATGTTGAAATTAAAAATATAGAATTTTTTAGTACTACATTTAAATTTGATAATTCAGATAATTGCAAAGTTGATAGATGTAATTTATTTTATCCTAGCTGTTATAAAAGAATGCTAGGAATTGTTGCCACCCAACCTGAAATGTCTATATTTACTTCAAGTAGTAATTGTACTGTTAGTAATAGTGCTTTTAGATACACAGATGGTTCAGTATTGGAAATGTATTCAAATAATAATACAATCGATAATTGTTATTTTTATCATATTGATTATTCAGCGACTGATTTAAATGGTCTAATGACCACAATTCAGATGGGAGGCAGCAATAATATTTTTAGGCGAAATACTATGCATAAAATGGGAGCTTCAGCAACATTAAATCCCGGCAATGCTAGTATAATTGAATTTAATGATATGTCTGATAGTGGATATATGCAAAGTGATGGAGCTCTTGTCCAGTGTATGGTCGGTCAACAACCTAATGTACAAATAAGATATAATTGGCTTCATGATACACAAAAATTTGGTGCAAGGTTTGATGGTGAAGGTGCTGGGAATGAAGGTAATATCCATCATAATGTTATATGGAATGTGCAAGGTGGAATCATGGTTAAAGGATACAACCATAATATTTACAACAATACAGCCTTTGATAATGGTGATAAAAATGACATTATTATTATGATAGATCAAGGTGGTAATGAAGGTACTTTGACAATAAACAACGCTGCAAATAAAATAGCTGGTCATAGAACTGGTAATTATGATACATATCCGGTCCCTGGGGACTATATAAATAATTGGAACGGATATGAAACAGGATTTGATATTAAAGATTATTTAGTAGATATTGAAAATAATAATTTTAGTCTAATTGAAAACTCCAGCCTAATAGATGCTGGATACATATCTAATGAATTACAAATAACATATTTAGGTGAATCCCCAGATATTGGAGCTTATGAATTTGGTGAAGAATATTGGATACCAGGAATAACATGGGATTTATCTACAGTTTTTGGATTAGAATTTTCCCCACCGGAAGCATTACATATTTTAACGGGTGATGTTAATTACGACCAAATTGTTAATATTACTGATATAATCACTATTATAAATTGGATATTATCAGATTATTATATTAGTATAGCAGATTTAAATGAAGATGAAGTAATCAATATTATTGATGTTATTTCTATTGTTAATATCATAATTCAATAAATTTATTTTTCTAAATTTAAATTTTATAATCTTGTTTAATCTTTTCAAAAACAGGGATAGATTTGTTTAAAACAAAATCAAAACAAACTGTAAAACATGTCATAAAAGCTAATGCTTCATCTGTATCTTTTAAAAAAATTACAGATTCTAAATCAAAACTTTTTGTACCAAGTCTAGAAATTCTTGAACCAATTTCTAATTTAGATGGATGCTCAATTTGTTGCAGATAATCAATCTTGATACCAGCAACTATTAAACCAGTTTCTTTATAATTAATACCCCATCTACTGAATAATGCAACTCTTGCATCTTCCATATAGCTTAAAATAGTAGCATTATTTATATGCTGGAAAGCATCTAAGTCTCTCCATCTTGTTTTAAGATTATGATTAAAAGGGAAATCAGATAATTTATAATTTATTTTTGGTTTCATAGTTTTTTTATTTTATTTTTTTTATCATTAAATCTAACGCTTCTTTATAAGCACGAATAATATTTTCATCTACAAGATTTTCAAATCCATTAAGTAATTTAATATGCTCTCTTACCTTGTAAGTAATTGTAATAAATGGTATTTCAATTAAATCAAGAAGCTCAGATAAGATATAACCTGAATACTGCCATGGACCTGCGGTTATAATAATACCATCAATTTTATTTCTATTATTTTGTATATAAGAAACAACTTTCACCTCATTGTGAGATTGAATTATTTTTAAATTTATTTCTTTACCATTTATATATTTTCTAAGGCTACTATTTATTTTATTAACAGTAATCTTTTCACTTTTTTTTGCAGACCACAAGCCAAATAAATTCAAATTAGGTCCATGAATAACTAATATTTTCATAAAGATAATTTAGTTAATGATTTTTTATAAATAGAAAGAATTTTATTATGACATTGAAAAGCCATTTTAGGTGAATTATTTAATTTAAATAATTTAGCATCTTGTGCATCATCGCCTGGTACTAAATTATCCCATTTTTCAATTTTCATTGTTAAACCTAAAAGCAGTACATCTCCAAAAATCGAATTAAAATGAGAGCAGCTACCAATTAATTTAATTGCTTTTCCATCAAGATTAGTTTCTTCTTTTAACTCTCTTTTGGCTGCATCTTCTGGTGTTTCACCAAGTTCAATAAATCCTCCTGGTAAACTCCACTCACCTTTAGCAGGTTCAAACGCTCTTTTTACAAGTAAAATTTGATCGTTTTTCATACATATCAAAGTTGCTGTAGGCTTTGGATTTTGATAATGAATAGTATTACAATGACTACAATGATATCTTATTTCACCATCTATTTGTGAAAAAGAATTTTTCTTTGAACACTGAGAACAATAAATTAATTTTTTCATAATGTACTTTACTTACTTAATTTATAAATTATATCTCAATATTTTATAATATATAATAAATGAATAATTTTAAGAAAAATATATTGGCTGTTGGTTCTATTGCATTTGATACCATCGAAACAGCAAAAGGTAAGAGAGAAAAAATACTTGGTGGGTCATCCACTTATTTTAGTGTTTCATCTAGTTATTATACTGATGTTTCCTTAATAGGTATTGTTGGTAAAGATTTTTCTAAAGAAAATTGGAATATTTTTAATAAGTATAATATCAATGTGGACTCAGTAGAGCAAAGTGATGGAATGACATTCAGCTGGGGTGGTAAATATAATGATGACTTTTCTAGAAGAGATACATTATTTACAGAGCTTGGAGTATTTGAAAAATTTAAACCAAATATTGTGAATAATCATGACAAACCTATTCTTTATCTAGGAAATATTCAACCAGAATTACAATTTGATGTAATTTCAAAAGTAGAAAATCCGTATTTAATCGCAGCTGATTCGATGAATTTATGGATTGATTTATTTCCTAAGAAGGTATTAGAACTTATCAAAAAAGTTGATATATTTTTATTAAATGATGAAGAAGCAATACAACTTTGTGGTCATAAAGACTTAAATAAAATTATTAATGAGTTTTTATCTTATGGACCAAGAATTGTTATTATTAAAATGGGGTCTGAAGGTTCTCTCCTTGGATTTGAAAATCAAATTATTAAAATTTCATGTGTACCAAATGTTGATGTTGTAGATCCTACAGGCGCAGGTGATAGCTTTGCAGGAGGAGTTTTAGGCTATATATCAAAATATGGATTAGATAATCCTATAAAAGCAGTAATGCATGGAACAGCAGTTGCTTCTTTTACTGTATCTGCATTTGGTTTAGAAAATTTATATGATATGTCTTTAGATATCGTTAATGAAAAAATAAAAGATATAAAAATTTTATGATAGAAACTCTCAATTTACTATTTGACATTATTAATTTTTTTTTGATTTCAAGAATAATTTTATCTTGGTTCCCACATAATAGATTCCATCCAGTTATAAAAATTATATATAATTTTACAGATCCATTATTAACTCCATTTAGAAATATGATTAATCCAATTGGAGGAATAGATATTTCACCATTAATAGTCTTTTTTATATTAAGATTAATAAGAGATTACTTAATGAATATTTTAATATAATTTTGATTCATCACAAACTAAAATACTACTTCTTATTTCTGTTAGTTTTACACTCATGTGATAATCCTTTAGTAGACAATAATAATAAAAATTGTATCATTGAACTTGGCGGATTTTATGATGATTGTAATATTTGCTCAGGTGGAACAACAGGTCATATTCCTAATTCAGATAAAGACTGTAATGATATTTGCTTTGGAACTTCAGAGTTAGATGGATGTGGTGTCTGTGATAGTGATATTAATAATAATTGTAATCTTGATTGCAATTCAGTCGAAAATGGACAGGCTTTTTGGGATGACTGTGGTAATTGCGTGGGAGGCGATACCGGTTTAACTGAAAATTATTTAATGGACGATTGCGGAGTATGTTATGAATCTGATTCAGATTATGATCAAAATGCAAATACTTCAAAAGATTTATGTGGAGTTTGTAATGGTGATAATACATCTTGTAATACGGGATTATTAACATTGCAAACATGGAGTTTATCAAAAATAGAGTTATGGAATAATTCAGATTGTTATGGAATTCCTTATTTTACTATAAATGATATAATTTGTTTAGAAAATAACAATAATTGTTTTAGTTATGAATTAGATTTTGCTATTAATCCTTTGATAGGTTTAGAATTTACTCAAACTATTAATTACGAAAATAATGATACAGAAGTTTTATCAGGACAATGGTCTATCAATAATCAAGGAATTTGTTTAGACTATACATTAGAAGAATATGAAGATGAATGTTATGATACAATTAATTTTGAAAATAACTTTTTTGATTGTGAAAATAATACAGCTTTATGTGAAGATAATTTTGCATACTTCATATCCAAAAATAATACTGATGATAAATGTTCAAAAGAATCATATGAACTTCCAATTGAAAATATGACTTTAAGTAAACAAGAATTTTTAAACTTTTATGACTATTTTCCCGCAATTATTAAGAATGCTATAATAATTACAACAAGATAATATGAAAGAATATCTTTTAACCTGTCCAAGAGGTCTTGAAGAAATTACCAAGACAAATATATCAAAATATATTACTCAAAATTCTCAAGTTGTAAATGGTGGAGTTGAATTCCAAGGTCACAAGAAAGATATGTACAAAGTTAATCTTGAATCTAGAACTGGGATGCATTTATTAGAAAAAATATTTTCTATCAAAATTCATGAGCCTAAGAAACTATATTCATCTATATATAATCTACAATGGTACAAATTCATAAAATCAAATACTACATTTATGATTAGAACTAAAATTAAATCTAATTTATTTAATAAATCAAATACTGTCACATTAAAAATTAAAGACGCAATTGTTGACAATATTAGGAAAAAATTTGGTAAGAGACCATCTATTGATAAAGAATCACCTGACCTATCACTTCATGTAATAATTTTAGAAAATACACTAAATATATATATTAATACTTCAGGGAAACCACTATTTAAAAGAGGCTATAGAAGTAAAATTCATAAAGCTGGATTAAATGAATCGTTAGCTGCAGGATTAGTTTTATTGAGTAAGTGGAATTATAATACACCTTTTTATGATATAATGTGTGGTTCTGGAACTATCCCAATTGAAGCTGCAATGATTGCTCACAATATACCACCTGGAATTAATAGAGATGATTATGCATTTAAAAAGTTAGCAAATTACGATTCTAGTTTGTGGTATTCATTAATTGAAAAATCAAAAAATAAAATTGTTTATGATAAAGAATTTAGTATTTATGGTTCAGATCATATAAGAGCAAATGTTTCGCTAGGTTATGAAAGTAGTGTAAAAATAGGATTAAAAAATAAAATAAAATTCTTTGTTAAAAATATTAAAGATTTCAAGTTGGATGAAGCTGGAACAATAATAATTAATCCTCCATATGGACATCGTTTAAAAGATCCTAATACCATTAATTTACTATATAAACAATTAGGTGACTTATTTAAAACTAAATGTGTGGGTTGTAATGTATTTGTTTTTTCAGGTAATTTAGAGGCAGTAAAATCAATTGGTTTAAGATCTAAAAGTAGAATTATCTTAAAAAATGGGAAAATTGATAGTAGGCTTTTACACTACCCAATTAAAGATGGGTCTTATAAATAAAGGAGTTAATATGTATAAAATTACTTTAGTTTTAATTAATCTAATTTTTGGAAGTTTGCTGTTATTTAGCTACTATAATGGAGTAACAAAAAATCCTGATTTAAGTGCAAAATTATGGGGAGGAGTTCCTGAATCATTAAGGACATTTATTGTAGCATCAATGTTTATTTCTGCAATTGGGTATTTCTTTTTTACAACAAACTTTGTCTTGAATGTTAATTTAGAGGAAAAAAAATTTTTAGGTAAATTCCCTGGATGGACCTTACATATTGTATACTTGCTAATATTAATTCCATCTGCATTATGGATTGATTTAACATTTCAATATTTAAAGACAGGTGTTCCATTACACTGGGTATATGTATTATCTGCTCTATACTGCGTAGGATTATCATCAATCCTACTATTTTTGTTTGTTGTTGATTCTGGTAATACAACTCAATCAATTTATTTATTTTCTGTAATTGGTGCAGGATTTTTTGTCTTTCACACTATGTTTTTAGATGGTCTTTTATGGACAATATTTTTTCATTCACCATTTAAATAAAAGTATTAGACTATGAATAAAATAATGAACACTAAATTTTGGTTAATAATTATAGCATTTATGCATACTATTTTGGGCATATTAATGCCAATGCTTGAGTATGGTAATATTGATAATTTAGGAATATTTTTATATTTTTTAGTTCTATCTGTACACCTTTTTTATGTTATTATATTTACTAAAAATCAAACTCAAAATAAATTAAGTGTAATTTTGTGTGCCCCTATGGTTATCTGGTTTGTTATATCTAGCATTATGAAACTCGAAATGTTTGGATTCCCTATTGCTTCAATGCCAAATGCTTTAATACCAATTATTTTTTGGACAATGCCAGTAATTTCTGGTATCTATAATTGGAATTCTAATAAAAGTAAATAATAATTTTATTAGGCACTTAAAAAATTAATTTCATTATTTTCAAGGACTTCGAATCTAATATGTCCATCATAATGGAGCTCTAAAATATCTGCCTTAATAATACTAAGCTCTATATGCATGAAATTATTATAGCCTAAATTACTTTCATCTAGTGTCGGATCTCTATCAATGCAATCTATAGGAATATTTGGGTGCCATGATTCTATTCTACTGCTAGGATTAAATGGTGCCATATAAC
>CENQ01039332.1_pt1 | contig 11872 bp, 12 predicted proteins | sample 356171 | NCBI WGS metagenome assembly CENQ01 (sample SAMEA2619802, study PRJEB7988) | marine metagenome | biome: marine biome (ENVO:00000447); feature: surface water layer (ENVO:00002042); material: "saline water (ENVO:00002010), including plankton (ENVO:xxxxxxxx)" | depth 5 m
TGAAGTACTTCATTGTATCCTCGCATATATGCCATAGGTATACCTGCTTTGAAGGACCTTCTATACGCAAGACTGCCATGATTAGAATGTAGTATATCTACATTACTCCATAATTTTTCAATTTCATGAATTACTTTTCTAGCTTCTACTAGTTCGTCACCAGCGGATGGTAAGTCAGGGTCTTGCCCATGCATATTTAATCCGTGTTTATCACATTCATCGCCGATATGTACAATTCTATCAGGGTTGTACTTTTTTTTAATACCTTTTAAAAAAGGAATCAGGTCAGGATGATGATAAGGTGCGTGAGTATCTGAAATTATCAGTATCCGTTTGTTCATATTAAGCTTCTAACAATTAAATAACACATTTGCAAGAATACGGTTGTTCCAATAAACCATATAAATGTTTTTAATTGTCGAATATCTTTCTCCACATGATATAAATGATTGTCTTTTAGCGTATCAATTTTTTGATGAATTAATTTAATATCACCCTCAATACGAATAATTGCTTCTTTGTTGTTTTGTTCCATTAAGCAGTCCTTTTCCACATATAGACAGTAATAAACGGAGGCATATTATCGTGTGATGTTCCACCACCAACAGATTGAGATGGTGATTGGTTAGCTTGTCCAGATACACCAAAAGAAACATAGTCGTTGTTACCTGCACCACCATTTGAGTTTGTTGTTTTTGTTAATGCACCGTTAGCTGATACCTGATTAGGAAAACCATTGCCACTACTTAATGTAAAGTGAGAGTGACTCGGTATTTGTGATAATGTTAATGTAACTGATTCTGATCCACCAGTTTCTTCTGCACTATTCCATCTTGAATTGGAACTCTGTTGACTAATTAACATTCTTCCTTCACCAAATCTAGCCCAAGTACCAAATCCTAATAATGTGTTTGGATTTGTTGAGCTAGTAGCATTCATATATATAGATCCAACAGGGTAAGCATTTTGTACTATATTTGTTCCACCTGCTGTAATAGATCCACTAACAGAAAGATCCCCTGTTACTGTAGCACCAGAAGAAGTTGTTTCTAATTTTTTACTTCCATTATGATTTAATTCAACAGAACCATCACCAGTAAATTTAGCTCCAACAGTAGCATCTGTATTTTGCACTTCTACAATAGAAGCTTTTAATTTTAAATCACCTGTTCCTGAATCTTCAATATAAGAATGATTACTATCATGATAAATTTGTAGATCTTGAGAGTCGCCAAACCTTAGTTTAGCATCATCATCCATATCTATATTTGCAGCACCACCAGCATTAGGTAGTCCTAGTTCAACTTTAGTTATGGCAGCTCCTGTAATATTAGCTCCAGATAAATTAACTGTAAGTGTTGGGCTTGAGTAAGCTGTAGATTCTATTGTTCCTGTAGTAGTACCATTAGAGTGAGTTACTTTAACTTTTCTACCAACTTGATAATAATCAGTTCTTAAATCACTAGCAGTATTAATAGTAAATGTATCAGCATCAATTTTAGTTACTGTATATTCTCCATCAGTATCACCCAGTTCTACATATCCAGCTGCAATATCATTCACAGCAGCCCTTACATTAGCAAGTGTTTCTCTAGCTGCATTATTGACATCACTGGGAGCCATACCTTCAGCCCAGTTTGTAGACTGTACAGATGTATTGTTTGCTGCTGTAGTACTATATTTTCCTACGCCTGTTCCTGCCATATTATATCCTCCTTAAAATAAAGCTTTCATTGGATCTTCGACCAGTTCTCTAGTTCTAAACATTGTTGATCTTGGACCTTTGTATTTTGGATGTGCTAATTGTCCTAAGACAACATTGAGTGCATCATCATAAGTTAAACCATCTTCCATATATCCTTCTACAGCTTGATTTACCCATATAGGTAAAAATTTAGATCCAACTTGACCGCCTAGTTTCAAGGCTTTCTCTATTGAACTATCATCTTTTTTAGTGATTTGTGGACTCCAACCTGTAGTTAGATATTCTTTGTTGCTTAATATTTCAGCAGCTGTTTTTGGTAATGAACCAGTTTTCTTTAATAATGTTTTTTGTGGATCAGTTATCCAATGGAAAGGTTCCATGTACTGTTTACTAAATGTCATAACTTCACCGTTACCTAAGTCAATTCTAGTAGGATCTTTATTTTCAAAGATGCTCTTACCAGTAAATGCATAGTTAACAGCATTTCCAAGTATTGCATATAAAATTGCACCATTAATTAAATACATCATATATAGGTTTCTTGTTCGTTCATTTGAATTAAATGCAGGAAATGCTCGAGCAAGTATTCTAATATTTGATATAGTCCAGTCTGGTGCGAAAAATGCAAATTGAACATATGGCTTTGCTCCTGGTTTATATGTAGCTTGTGCCATACTTCTTAGTATTGGATTAGCTGTATCATTAGCTAATCTTGTCCAGTTTTGTCCACCAAAAGCGTCATTGGTAAATTCAGCTGCATCTCTAGCGTGTATCCTCAGTGGTATTCTACCTTCAGGATCTCTTAATATTTGTTTATTCATTTGTGCAATAGCAGTATGTAATTTAAATGATGTAAAAGCTCTTTCCCAAGTTACTTTATCAAACCATTTAAATACAGACCTAGCAGGTCTTACACCAAGATCATTCATCACTTTACCCAAAGCAGGTATTTTAGATACTGCTCTTTCTATTTGGTTAAATGATGCGTAAAACTGATCATGTCCTACATCGGCAGGTTTATTTATTTCTAAACCATTCTTAACTAAAAGCTGTATAACATCTCTGTAGTTTGGATCATTTTGTAATCTTGTTGTAGTTGCAACATACTCTGATTCCATCCATTTTTTAAATGATGGATCATTAGGATTTTCTGTCCATTTTTGCATAAGACTCTTACGACCTGTAACTGAGTCTTTAAATAGTTTACCTGTATAGTTTCTCATCGCACCATCTCGTAAAAAAGTAAATATCATACTTTCTCCAAGAGATACTGCATGAAAGAAAGATGCTCCTACAGCAAATCGTTTCATCAAAAAGTTTACATTCTGTGAATGTTTTACTAGTGCAGGTGGATCTGTAGCATCCATAACCATTTGTATATAAGGTTTTACACTTTTATGTACAAAAGCTATTTCTTCTTTATCTAAAACATCGTTCCTATATATTCTTTTATTGATACTAGGATGATTAAATGCAACAAAATCTGTTTTTAAATCATCAGGTATATCTGCAAAAGATCTATGTATTGCTTGTGTGCCTAGTCCTGGAAACTTAAATTTAGTAAATTCATTAATAGTTTTTCTTTCTATATCAGCTTTACCCATAGATATAGAATAACGAGTAACTATATCTGCAATATCAATATCACCTTGATTATTTGTTCTTGGTATATATCCAAGCTCTATACCCTCTTTATAATTAGGTATAATTCTACTTTTACCATACTTACCAATACCACCAGATGCACCTATTAGTTTTAAAACATTTTCACCAAATGTCTTTTCACCTTTATCAAATCTTTGTGCAAGTGCAAATGTATCAGCTGTTGGTCCTAGCTCCCATTCTTGAGCCAGATAGTTTTTTACATAACCAAATCTAAACCCATCTTTTACCATCTTATTTCTTGTTACTTCAAAATAATCTGGCAATTGGTTTTTTATAAAGTCCAATTCTTTCTTAGAAAACTTTATAGTTTCTGTAGGCATAGAATCAATTAAGTCTTGAGCTGCTTTAACATTACCCTGATCTCTAAGATTCCTAGCTCTCATCAAAGTGTCTTTATTAAATTTTTGCCAAACAAATGTTCCATCAGATGCTATAGCACTAGGATTTTGTACAGCAAAGACCATAGCTTCTCTAGCTCTTTCACTAAAGTTTGATCTAATTGCTTCACCTAATCTTGTAGATGCTACTTCTACACCTTTTATACCACCATCTAACGCAGCTGTAAGTTCATCTGCTTGAAGTTCATTTGATCTTACAATTTTTTGTTCATCAAATGTTCTTTTACGAGTTAGTACTTGTGTCGCTTTATTAAAAGCAAATGGAACTAAACCTAATGACAGACCAGCAGTAGCAGCAGCTATTTTTTCATCTTTAGCTGTAAGAAAACCAGAAAATGCACCTATACCACCTAATGATGCTGCAACCTTCCAATTGAAGTTGCCTCGTATAGCATCATTTTTTGCTTTATTGAGTTCCTCTTTATATCTAAAATTAACCATATCCTCGACTTCTTTTCTTTGAAGTTGAGGTGCATCCATTTCATCTAGTATTTCTTTAATAGCTTTATCTAAATCAGGAATAGGATCTTCAGGTCTTTTAGATGCAGCTTCATATATTTTTCTACCTACTTTTTCAGGATCATCTCCTGTAGCTTTTGCAACCTTTGTACCAAGACCAGCAATCATAGCACCAAACATTAAATTTGCAGTACCACCAATAGTAGCTTCTGCTAATGTTCTTTTAGCATCTATATCGGCATCTTCACCTAACTGTAAGATACCACCATATGCAGTACCTAGCGCAGCTCCTGTAGCAAACATTGAACCAGCATTCAATAATTTTTGACCTTTAGCTCCTGTAACACCAATTGCAGCAGCTGTGTTAGCTCCTAATTTACCCCACCCTAAGAATGGTATAAATAATAAATATGGATCAGCTAATATTGCATTTACCATTTCACTAGCTAACATTTCAGGATTGGATGCTACAAACTTAGCTACTTCTTTTATATCAAAAGATCCTTTTTCTCCTGACTCATCAGGCAATAGATAGCCAAATTTATTATATATTCTAAACGACTCTTTCCATTCATCTGTATTTGGATCTAATGTTCTAAGTTTTTTACGAGCTTCTTCAGCTTGTTTGGCTTTAGTATTACCAGTAAAGTATTGATAGAGTGATGCAGGTAAAGATTCTTCAAAAAATAATTCTATAGGATTCCTAATATTAAATCCTACTTTAGGTTCTAGAATATCAGGTATATCAACTATATTATCGTCTAACCCACCAACAAACTCATTAGACATATAAATCTGGTCTAAATTTCTTTAGTGCTTTTACAGCTTCTGCTCTACCGTTAGTTTGTTTTATTTTTTTAAGCATTTCACTATTATCTATAATAGCATCTTCCCAGTTATATCCACCTTTAGTAGCAGGATTAGAAACTATATTGCCGCTTTGATTAGGAACCATAACTTCAGGACCTTCTTCTCCAACAATATAAGGTTTACCAGCTTGTACTGGTCCACCTTTTGCTCTTTGAACAGTATTCAAAACTCCAATTTGAAATTTAGAACCACCTAACCATTGCCACATACTACTATTTTCATGAATATTATTATTGCTATAAACTAATTTTTCAGCTTCTAAATAATCTGATCTAATAGGTGTTTTTCTATCATTTGCAGCAGCTAATTTAATAGCTTGAGATTTAATTTGTTCATGCAATAGTTCTTCAATATTTTCTTGATCTTCACGATTTGTAAAGAATTTAAACATTTTAGACTTACTAATTGTAGATTTATGATTAGCTTCATAATCAGACTCAACTCTAAGCAGTTCTTTCTCATCCACCATTGCAAACCATCGGTCAGGTCCACCACGCTTCATTGCATTTTTTTCAGCATTAGTAGCATCCATTGCATCTACTGTATCAAACCAATCTTGATTTATTTCTCTAGCATCTTTTTGATTCATCATATTGATTTCTGCAACTTTCATATCAATTACATCCATTTTTAAATCATTTGATAAACCTTCATTAGTTAATGCAAGATTTTCCATTTGCAGTTTTTGCATTTGAGGTAGTGCTGCATATGTAGCTTCAGCAACTTTTATTTCTATGTTACCTTTATCTATATCTTGGAATCCTTTAGTAACTTGTTGTTCAACTAATTCTGCCTTACCATCTTTAGTTATTTCAAAGAATTCATTAGCTTGTTTTTGAGCTTCATTGCTTAATCCCATGCTTTCAAATTGTAATCTTATTCTTTCAGTTACAGAGTCAGCTTCTGCTGTAGCTATTGTTGCACCAGCTTCAGCTGTTTTTAAATCTATTTTTCTCTTAACAGCAGAATCCAAAGCTTCAGATATAGTACCATCTCTGTTCATGCTTAATCTTTTATTTTGCTGTCTTAGCTCCTGATTAGTCATAAAAGCTTGTGTAGCTGTCATAGATGGAGCAAGTGCTTCTTGAATACCTTTACCTTGTGCTGCTTGACCCATTAAATTTAATCCCATCATAAATGCAGGATTATTCATCAACTCATTCATCTTACCTTTAGGTGCTAGTTTACTATCTTTAAAAGCTTCTTCACCTAGAACCATAGCCATAGCTGCATTTGGATCACCAGCAGCATAAGCATCTCTAAATTTTACAGGATCAAATATTTGTTCACCTGCATCATTTGTACTCATAAACCCTTGTACATCAAAGAAACCATTATCTGCTATTTGTCCTTGTTGTCTAAACCAATCTGCAAGAAAGTCTTGTCTAGTAACATTTTGAGTTTGAGGCATCATTGCATTTTGAAAGCCTTGATTCATATTACCAAATATATTTGTAAATCCCTGATACCAAGGATGATTAGTTCCATCATGTGCCATTAAGCAATCCTCCTAAATTCTACATCTATTTTACTGTAATCAACAAGATCATAACCATGTTCGTTTTCATAAGCAGCATATGGTACTTCATCTGCCATTACACCTTCGTAAATGTCATCTGATCCTTTATACTTAAACTGGTATATATTAATACCTGATGGTGATTTACCAACTACTCTATAAGATTCTTTTAATCTACGATCACTAAAGAATCCTAGTGCTGCACCACCCATAGCACCCATCATAGGGTTGCCAGGGAACATAGCAGCTCCTGACATAGCTCCACCTAAAGCTCCTGTAAGAGCATTATATCTAGGTACAGGTTGTGTCATAGTTGTCATTGGAAATTGTCCTGCAATAGGAAGTATAGTACCAGCATATTGTTGTAATCTTTGATATGGAGCCATTTGTTCAAACTGATATCTTTGTAGATCTTCTTGTAAATACTGACCAGCATAGCCTTCTCTTTGTTGTCCTACATTACCAAGTAAGTTAGTACCCATCATAGCTCTTTGATCCATAGCTTGTTGAATGCCAGGTAACATACCAGCAGCTTGTAGCTGTTGAGCTTGTCCTAATGCATTAGCTTGTTGTTGTCTGCCAAGTTCAGCTTCTCTAAATTGTAATGCTGTTGGTACATAAGCTCTACTAAACTGGTTAGCAACAGCAGCTTGGGCTTGAGGCGAAGCTCCAGTTCTGCCCATACCAGCAAATTGATCTTGTACACTTTCCATAGCTTGACTAGCTAGTACATCTCTATAATCTGCTAATGATTGCCCACCAGCAAATGTAGATGGTGCTAAACCACCAGCATATCCAGACATAATATCAGCAGATTGGCTATATAATGGAGATCCCCCCATCATTCCATAACCTAAATTTTCCTGACCAGCTAATGATGCTTGTGTTTGTCCTGACATAGGAACAACAGTAGAACCAGGATAGTATTGCATACCAGTTCCTGATGCATAGAGGTTTGCAGCCTCATTCATTATATCCTGTAAATAGGGTTCGGAAGGACCGTATGGTTCCGCCTTAGTCGTTGTTTCTTTGGTATCGTTACCGCCGCCTCTAGACATATTATAACTTCCTCTCTAAATATACATGAGTTTTCTTAAAATTAAAACGCTTTAGTACTCGTTCCCATCCTGGGCGAGCTACAGCTTCAAAATGAGTACAGTTTCTGGATTTAGCAAATTCTGCTAACTTATCTAAGTTATGTACCCAGTCTTTCATATTACGACCTGTCATAATAAAAATACTAAATGTTTTACTATTTGGTCTTACAATGATTTCAGTAACACAAGTTGCATAGTGTGCATCATCTTTTGGTTTAGTATTATCCCAACCAATCCAAAGTTGCATTTCACCTTTTGCACATTTATCTTGTATGTCACTTGAGTTATAATGATTGCCTGATCTTTCTAACGCATTAGAAATATGTTGATCAACAAGATTCCAACAATCATTAATATTTTCGCTTGGAATATATACAGCTTCAATCATGAAACCTCCAGATAACTCATAACTAAATGTAATCTGTCAGCAGTTGCAGCTGTTATTTTTAAAGTATCTCCATGTTGTAAAACTAATGGATGTGTTAACAATTCAGTTGTTCCGTTTGATGCTATTGTTCCACCATTAAATATATTAAATGTGTCTGCACCATTTACAATTTTCATTAGAAAATTACTACCGCCTCCATCATCAGATAGAAGCATAGATTTAATTATAGCAGTTGTATTAGTAGCTGGGGCTAGTATATCAACAGCATTTGTAGAATTAAAATCTACTTTCTTATTCTTGTATGCATGAGCCATTTTCTTCCTCTTTCAGATTTTTCCAAAATTCATCTAGTGCATTGTGTTCACAGTTTAAACAATTACATACTGAACATTGACCACCATTACCACAATGACAGTTATGATCACAATTTATGCAAGAAACCAAGTTGCAACCTCTGCATTTTGTTGGTTTTGTATATTAACTAAAGTATTAACTATATCTTCAGATACTAACTGAAAGTTTTCTTGATTAGTATCTTGATATATATAATCTAAGTTTCTTTGTTCAGCCATTACGCTAGTCCATTACCCATTCCACCAAAGTTACCAGTTCCTGGTCCACCTGATGTTCCAACACCTCCAGATCCAGATTGTCCTGAGTTTCCTCCACCTTCATCTGCTCCAGCACCATAACCTTGAAATCCATATCCTCTGTCATCTTCTGATCCTGGTCTACCAACTTCTCCATCATTTTGACCGTTACCACCTGGTCTACCTTCACCGCCACCGCCTCTCCCTACCATACGATTAGCAGCTTCCTGAAATTTGTTAGCTTCTTGTTGTTTTAGAGCATCTTGTATTTTAGATAGGTCTGTTTGTGGTCTATAATAAATATATGGACTTACAATCTCACTAGAGCTTGTAGGCATTCTACCTAATGTATCCATATAAGATTGAGTCGTACCGTATTGTTGTCCAGCTCCTGCTGGTAAATTATACACAGGCTGTCCTGTTGCACCTGACATAAGAGTATTGCCTTCAAAATAGTTAGCTACTGGACCCATAGCACCTGATGGTTGCGAGAAGGTCATTCCACCTATTCTTCCTAATAATGAATTATAATGATTCATTTGTGGATTAATTGGTGTATAACCTGTGTTATATGCACCCAATAAACCCATACCTTGTCCTGGTTGTAACAACATTATCTATAACCTTCCTGTATTGCTTCTACATCTAATCCTTGTGCATCTGACCAAGTAGTTGCACTAGGGATGTTTAGTTGAATTTTAAAATATCTAGCAGACCTGTGAAAAGGTATCATGCCAGTTGGATGCATTGTAAATGGTCCATCAGTAGTAGAGGTACTAGCAACCTTTTCTCTGTGTAGTAAAAATCCTCTAGCAGCATCTGTGTCTACTATTGGTCTGCATCCTGTAACCAATGCTCTCATATTTGGAGCTATCTCAGACTCTCCAGTTTGTAATGTGGCTTCTAAATTATCTCCACTAAAATCACCTAAGAAGTGAGATGTATCAAATACTTTCAAAGATGGAAGTCCACCACTATATCCAGCAGAATCAAATGATACTGTTAAGTTATCAATATTTGTACCTGCAAGAGAGTCCAATTGTTCTAGTGTTGCACCTTGAGATAGTGCATTAAAAATTAATTCGTGATTCAGTTCTACCAATGACCATCTGTTACTTTCATAATGATATATAATCATTTTATCATTAAACTGTGTATTAACTGGTACATTAACGGATGGATATGACCATATAATTAATTTATTATCAGGGTCGTGTGTAGCTCTAATTCTTTCTCTCAAATCTAATTTAACATCACTAGCAAAAAATCTATCTACTTTACCATTTCCTATAGCTTTAGATGAGTTTCCATCAGTAACATAAAACCCATCAGCAGAATAAAAATATACTACATTACCAACTTTAATAACTGATTTGCCTTGCACAGCTCCTCTGTTATCTTCAATTCTTCTAAAAGAAAATACTATAGCACCACCACGATAGTCCATACGAGTAATTCTATTTTCTTGAAATATTAATCCATATTGTCCACCAGTGATTCCTGTAATAACACCGCCTTCTGGTAAATCTTCTATATCAGCTAAATTTAATCCTGCTGTCCAAGAAGTAACATCATTTACAGCTGACCACTGTACTCTGTTTTGAAATGTACCCTGAAATCCAGTTACAACAAAATTATTTACAACAGCTGCGTGTCTAAAAGATGGAGAGTTAGGTATAGCAGCAAAGTTAGTTGATGTACCCATAGTAAATTTTTGTGGAGGTTCATTACCATTAAAAGCGATAATTTCTTCTCCAAACTTAATAAAATCCCAATAGTTATCAAGTGTAGTTACAAATGTTTGTCCACCACTAACATCATTAAATATATTATTTTGTAATCTATATAATTTGTCTGCTTTACCAGAAAATATATATGATGTACCACCATCATCTTTAAATGCAGCAGCTCCATGTACTCTTGCAGCAATTGCAGATATATTTGGTTGTTGTTGTATTGCTTTCCAAGGTCTATAACTGTTTACAGCTGGATATACATTTTTAGCTATTGTTGCTCCAGGATTAAGGTGATCAGGTAAATCAGGCAGCCATTCTGCAAAAGGAACTTGCATTAGTTTATGTTATCTAAATTGTTAAGATTAATATCTGTTCTTTGAACCAATGGTGTAGCATTATAAGATTCTTTATCATTATGTTCTCTAATAAGATTAATGCCATTCATAAATTGTTCTTTCCATTGAGTTACTACATTTGGATCTACACCTCTAATAAAATTAGATGCATGATACAATGCTCCATACAAAAGAACATTTGGATGATTAGTAAGTATAAAATTACTAGTATTACTATCAGATAAAGCATCAAAAGCTTTATAATATGTTAATGTAGCTGTATGTGTACCTGATGGTAAAGGACTAAATCTAAAATTAGATCCTTCAATACTATAAGCTCTAGGAACACCACTAGTACTAGATCCTTGTGTTTGATGTTGTTGATACGGAGTTATAAACTGTAATGGTTGTTTTTTAGTACCATTAATAAAAAAACTTCTTACTCCTAAAAATCCTGTGGGTAGAGCTTCTGTCTCTGCATCTATAGTAAAACTAATTGTAGTTTCCATAGGTCTAATTCTAAGCTCTCTATTTATTTCAGATTCAGCCAGTGCTATAAAATCTATAATTTCTGTACCCAAATCTGATCTAGCTAAAAAGTTAGCAATGGATGCTTGTAATCCTGAATAAGTATTTAATGCCATTATAATCCCTTACTTCCTACTTTAAAATTTTGGAACTCATTACTATTTATCATAGACTTAATGATCTCCATTTGTTGGTCCTTGTGTAATTTATACCAATTGCTATGTCCGTGTCTTTTTTTAGTCTGTATTTGTAAAGCAATTAGTGGTATCTGTGCTATTCGCTGAAAGTCTCCTCTTTGAGCTTCTGGAACATGATTCCTAAATATTTTATTTTGCTCCATTACAGGAGTAGTATCTTGTACTTTTTCTATAACAATTTTACGTTCTGCTCTATCAAGAGTAATTTTATCTTCTATTGGCATTTAACTTTCCTATACATTTATTTATAATATTGAACTATTTTGCAAGGTTCATCATTGCTGTTTGTAACATCAATAGACTCTGATGATAGATTTCTTACAGACCATTTTTCCAATACTGTCTCACCAATAGAAACTTCTTTACAGAAAACCATATAACAATT
>CENQ01071078.1_pt1 | contig 11865 bp, 21 predicted proteins | sample 356171 | NCBI WGS metagenome assembly CENQ01 (sample SAMEA2619802, study PRJEB7988) | marine metagenome | biome: marine biome (ENVO:00000447); feature: surface water layer (ENVO:00002042); material: "saline water (ENVO:00002010), including plankton (ENVO:xxxxxxxx)" | depth 5 m
GTTTCTTCAATACGTGACTTTACAGCTTCTCTTGCATCCCAGATGTGTTTGTACTGTGGATACATAGCACACATTTGAGTGTAAGCTTTATCTGTCTTACTAAACGCAGGAATCATTAAACCAGTTCGCTGTGATTTTTTAGTTGGCACAGTGATATTGAGTGACTCTAAATATTCAGCAAATTGTTTTTGTGAAGCTAATTGTGCACGTGTAAGCCCGGAAGCATCGATGAGTTGTGCAGTATTTGTGGCAATGTCGTCTTTGTGGGCCTGTAGTAATGTACGATTAAGAAATATTTTTGGTTCTACATACATACGACAAGTTAAATCTATAAGGTCAAGTTCTGACTGTGGGTAATTAGGTTGCATTACGTTATACAACGCATAGGTTAAGTCAACATCTTGTATACAATAACCAGCTATTTGTTCTTCTACATCTGGTGGTAAGTCAAATATACCTTTTGCATTTACAAGTTCGTCGCCTTTACGCATTGTTTTGTCGTTAGGAAACATACGTTCGCAGGTGTTTTTCAATGATGAACTTTCATTGGGTGCAAGCCCCCGGGCCATGGCCGCTGTGTCGTAATAATATTTAGGATATACTTTGTAATATTGAGTAAGTATGTACGCGTCAAACAGGGTGTTGTGACACACGACTGCAGCTTCAGCCCATTGTATTTGTGCAATAGCGTCAGCACATTCTTCAGCTCCGAACCATTCGGTAGGTTCATTATTTATTTTTATACCAACTCCCCACACTTTGAACAGAGGTGAGTGCACGTACTGCACAGCACTGAGATGTGCCAGGCTATGTTCTGTATCGTAATAAGTTTCAAAGTCGAGTGTAATTACATTCATCTGGATCTCCTCATTTGTATCATTAATTTTTGCCAATGTTCATAATCACCTTTCTTGGCACGTTCCCAACCTACGCGTGCGTTTACCATGTTAAAAGCAGTAGACATGGGAACTTTCTTAAATTGTATATACGGGGCGTGCAGGTCAGGGTAAGTATACGGACTTTTGGTATTCCGTTTTACCATTACATATGTTGACATATTAGTCCTCCTAGACTGTTGACATTTATCCTAAATGCTTTATGTTTGTGAATTAAGGGTATCACACTTGCAAGTGGTACGTAAATATAACTTTTAATATTAAAGGTGATGATATGCCAAGCATAGCAACGTTAAGAAAAAGTGGAAATGTAGAAAGCAATTCAGCTTTTAAAGGTTTTCCTGAAGGACAAATGTTCACAAGAAAAGCTACTATTTCTACTCCTGTCTTAGTATTAAACGATGTGATACAAGCTTTAAACGTATACGCAGGGGAAACTTTGCACGCGTTGAGAGTAGTATCTACTGACCTTGACACAAATGGTTCACCAGCAATTGTATTAGATATTGGTTACGGTAACAGCACAACTGCTACTGGTGCTAACTCTACTGCAATTAAAGATGGTTCAACTATTGCTCAAGGTGGTGGTATCGAGCTCTTCAGTGCACTTAGTGCAGATGATGACGCTATCGAACCAATCGAGTTTACTGCAGACGATACTATTGATATTCATGTACAAGTAGGCCCTGGCACAGGTGCTGCTGGTACAATTACAGTTATAGGTTATTTTAGCTAGACAATAGTAAAAACATAACTTAGACTATTAGGAGTTGATTTTCTCCTAGTATCAATAAAGTGTAAAAAGGGCTTACTTTTGTAGGCCCTTTTTCTTTTTGTGTGTATGTTTGGGCGGGGGGTGTCGCTTTATAAACGGTTCTTGATTATACGCATAGCGTGTTCTAGTCTGGCAAACTGTTTTTCAGCTTTTGCTAACTTTTCTTCATCACCAGTATCTAATTTATCGTCAGCCATATCTTGTATAAATGTTTCTACAATTTTTATAGCTTCTGATATAGATATTATTGTTTCACTCATCGCAAACCTCTCGAATTTTATTCCATGCTTTTTGAAGCTCTTTCTTCATTTTTTTGTCATCAGACCATTCCATTTCGCAAGTAATTAAATCATCTACGACAGCTATTGCTTTTTTAATTTTCATAGTTTACCTCTTCGTTTTAATGCGATACGAATATGTTGTAAGTGTTGAGGACTAAGCTTTCCTGCGTGTTTAATTTTAGTTTTTGTCATTTTTTAACCAACGTTCTATGCCGCCTTCAAATACTTCAGCAGTTACTCTTTGACCATTAAAATAATATTTATAGCCTTCTTCTGCTATGTTAGATGTTACTTCTCTAAAGTTTCCTACATCTTCTGCTAATAATTCTTTAATCATAAGATTTACTAAATTAACTAAATCTTTTCTAGTAATTAGTTTTTTAGTTTTATTGTTATGATAAATATTGTTTAGATGATTTCTTTCAGAGTCATCAAGCTCTATTGGTATATTTGTTTTCATACTGCACTCTCTGGATTCATTAATTTGTGTAAAGTGATGTGTTTCATCTGCTCGGCTGTAGCATTCTCAGCTACCCATCGAGGCGGATATTCTATCGAAGACAAGGTTGAGTCTTCGGATTTGCTTGTTATTGCACGAGTGTAAGCTTTAAATACATCTTGCATATAAGGTTTGTCTTGAGTAACAAACTTTTGGTAACAATCTACAGCATAACCGTACCAACGACTACCAGTTTCTTTGTATTGATCAGGCATACATAAAGGTAAGTCTTCTAACACGGCGTGCCTACCTTGTTTTTCTTTTGGAATATTTATTGGTAGCTCTTGTAATGCATGTATTACAGGTACAGTTTTATGAGATTTAAGATTACCGTCTACTGAAAATCGCCACTTGTATTCTTCACAAAGTGTTAGTGCATGCATCCATAACCACCAATAGTTCATTGCGTCTTCTCGTACCCAAACACATGAGGGGTGGTTTTCGTACGCTTTCTGATACAAACCTTTAGCATCTGCGGTTGCATCACCGTCAAGCACGCGATGTGCAGTTGATAACATTTGTGCAGATTCAACAATCATTTTTGGTATAAGTTTGTCTGGCAGTTCTAATGCAGCTATTCTTGGATCTGAATTTACAGCAAAGATATTCATAGGTTTACTCCTAGTAAGTTAAGTTTAAATATAGATTCTTTTGGTACTGCAAACCATGCCCATGGTTTTACAGTATGTCCTTCGGCTTTAGCATCAACTACAGGTTTTTGAGCTTGTCTAAGCCAATCCCCTGTGCCATAACCATAATGTTTACCACTTTGTCGTAAGTAATGAATATTTCGTTCAAATAAGTTACGCGGTGCATCAGGTATTACATGCATCCATTGGTCGTTGTAATAACGCTCAACAATAAGATTACCGGCACGCGGTGAAAAGCCAGTGACTTTGCAACGAATGTAACCCTGTTGATGTTCAGCGATAAGCCAATCGCCTTCGTTAAATATCTGTTCTGGTTTTACATGGTCAGGTAATTCTAACCAACTATAATCTTTAGACCTAGTAGTGTAAAAAGTATTACCTGTTACTTGATCTTCAACAGTTGTAGGGCCAAACAAAAAACCGTTTCTTTGATATGGCACATTGTTTTGGTCACACCACCTTGAATTTTCATTGTTGTATCGATGTCGATTGTTCATGATTTTTTTCTCCATAATCATAAGTTTCAAGTAGCCTTGCTAAATACCACTGAGCTTTTCGCAAGTCTTCTTTTTGATTTTTATATTCGTAACGCCAAATATATTTAATAATGTTGCCCTTCAAGTAGCCTTGGAATTGTCGAGTAGTCATTGAAGCTTGAATAGCTTGTATGCACTCGATATCTCCAGTGTTGTAATGTGGGGGTTGATTTACATTATCCATAATTACTCCTTAATTGGTTCGTAACAGTTAGCTTGGTCTCTGACCCGCTTAGAATCATAAGTATAAACTTAAAGTTTCGTTGAGTACATCAACGCTTATCTTGCATCGATTCTTAGGAGACGTATACGCTTTCGGACCTCTAGCCGCACTAGGCTCCACAGGTGGTTGTATCAACTAACTGTTACGATATTTCTTTTTCAAGAAATTCCGATTGGACTCTTCGTATGCTTGAAAAGTAGGATAAACTTCCATGCCATAAGCACGGCGTTCAGTGCAATTCTTCTTATACATACGAAGAGCAAATTGTCTATATTCCGTAGTGTTCGCAAAATGTTTCATACATCTCTCCAACTATTGGTATTTCTAATTCGAACATTGTATCAATAGTTGCAGGGGTAGGTACAGCATCAGGATTATCGTACATCTCACGTTTTGCTTTAATTTTTAACCAATCTCTAAAAGCTTCAAAAAAGAAAAGATAAGAAATTTCATCCATAGTGACATTATCTTCAAGTATATACGCAAGAGCTTTTCTTTTTATGTGTTTTACAGAAAAAGTATCAAAGTACTCATTTAAAGAATATTCTAACCAAGAACCATGCCACTCTGCCCATTCTTGTGCTTTACGCATTAATTTAGCCATTTTCTTTACAAACCCTGATCATCAGAGTATTGATTGTGCTTACGCCAGTCTGGCTGTTTTGTTTCCCATTTCAACTTTGGCACAGCAAAGTTGAACCCAAGTGCTTTTTTGTTTACAGACTCAAGCTTTAGTTTCTCATGTACCATAGTTTTACGCATAACATATAGTATAAGAGAAGCAGTAAGACCGCCAACCATAGCAGCAGTCATACCGCTGTAAGTACCATAGAAAGCAACCATAAGTGTTGCAGTAATTAGCACATCAGCAAAGATGTCATGTCCAATAGTCTTACGACCACCAGCTTTAAGCGCTAGCAAAAGCAGACCTAGCGCGCTGAATATTCCGATAGTGAGCATTGTTGCGTTGCCTCCACATAATATAAGCCATATAGCCAAATTGAATTAGTTCGATAAGTATCCACAAAGCTGTGGTAATACTTGACAATATACTAGGCATAGTTGTACCTCAATATGTAAAACATGCTAGCTAGCACTAGAGCTAGTAGCATGAAAGTTAGAATATGTTGTAGCACGATAGCAATTGCAAGTGTGCCAAGAAGAACTACAACTCCATTTCTTGCGTACTTCTTCATACGCTTAATTGACTTCGATAATTTCACCGTAAGGCGCCTCCGTAGCTGAGTTAGTTATCCAAACAACTGGAAAGTGTGGTTCACTTCCAAAGTCGTTTGACTCCAAGTCTGTAAGATAAATAAGGCAAGAGATACTTGGATATTTCTCTGCCATTTCTGCAATAGCTGGCCCAAACATTGTACCGCCTCGACCTTTCATTGTGACTTTCAAAGGCATTGACTCTCTTGTAAATGTTTGTTCATCGGTCACTTCAGTATCTGCTTGCATGAAACGAACATTTTCTACATTAGCATCAACCAACATAGAAGATATCTCGCCTAAGTCTTGATTAAGCTCTTCATCAGTACGAGAACCAGAAGTGTCAACGATGACACCAAGCTCTTCGATACATGGTGAATACAAACTAGGCAGATACAAACCGTTAGCAACAAACCTACGATTAGGTTTTTGCCAGCTGTAATCTGATTTGTTGTTGCTTTTCAAGAATCGTGCAAGTTTTTGTTTCCAATTAACTTGTGGTGAGACAATCTCATCGACAAGCTTAGACAAACTACCAGGCAGTTTACCTTGTGCTTTAGCTGATTCAGCTGCTTGTTGCACAGCAACTCGCATATCTGCTTCATGTTTACTTTGTGCACCGCTGTCTGTCAAAGACGGATTAGGTTGAACACAAGTACCGTCAAAGTCAGACAATCCAGACAATGCTTCTGCACCGCCATTCTTTTGCAGAGTGGTGTAAATTTCATCAGCAGACATGTCACGATACTTTTCATCAAGTAGTCCGCCTTCAGGCAATATCATGCCAGCGTCGGTGACGACTAGATTGATTACATAGTCGCCAGCCACATTCCAAAGAAATGGGTCACGCTCATTGAGACGAATTACATGCATGTAAACACAATGCATAACTTCGTGAGCAAGCAAACCAACTCTTTGCTCAGCTGTACATTTGAGAAAGAATGTGGGATTGATTAGTAGCTTTTCGCCGTTCGTTCCTGCTGTTGGAATGTCTTCGGTAAACTCTGCTCCCAATCGAAGACAGAGCGTACCGAAGAACGGTTGTTTCAACAACAACGAAGAACGAGCTCGAGTAAAAGCTGTTTTGATATCTTCCATTAGTCATCATCTCCTAATAATGTTGAACCAAGAATCACAGCGTTGAAATCGCCAGCGTGTTGCTCAACAAAACCTTTGTCTTGTTTAGCTTTTGCTCTACGCTCTGCTTTCTTGTGAATAGTGACCATTTTATCTGGGTCAACCTTTTGCACCATAGACGCTAGAGCACCACCGGGCCATGCTTTCAATGCTTGATTAAGTGTTTGAAAACGAAGTAACATCTTAGCAAACTTAGCAATTTCATTTTGTTTGTTAATGTTGTACATACGCCTTGCTTTAGCTAGCTCAAGAGTTTTCATAACTGCCTCATCTTGTGGAGCTTTGTAAAGACTGAAAGGTAATGAACTTCGATAAGATTCACCTCTTAGTAGTGGTTGTTCTACTGAAAGAGGTATTTCTTCGCTTCTAATCTCTGGTGTATCAGTACTGCGTTCATACTCTTTAACCCAGTTTTGAATATCCCAAGGTAAATTGTCGTAAGCAGAATCTCTTTCTTTATGATCATAACACTCTGTTTCAAACCGTATGCTCAAATCACTTTGATTGACGAAAAATGAAGAGTCTTCATCTTGTTCACCCAAATCAAAGTAATCTACATCATCAAGTTTTGATGCTTCTTTGATTCTGTCAACAATAGGTTTGACATGAGTATCATAAATAGCATCACCAAGAGACGCAGGATACTCTGGCATTGGTTTGGTATTTTCATAGCTTTTCTCATACTCTTTGCAGAGATCACTAACGAGTTTGTTTGACATACGAACTGTAGCCATAATTTTCTCCGTTGTTACAATACAACATCTGCGTTCACACGAACCCAGTCTTGTATTGTAGGTTGATTGAATAACGCTCTGTCAATTGCAAGAATGCTTTTGACCAAAACGACCTGAAACTCAGTAGGTATCTTTTTACCAAGTTTCATAATATTTTCTAGTTTGGCTGGTTCAGCCCTAGAAGCCACTGCACCTGTAAGTGCATACAATACCGCAGGATCTTCCGATGGCATGTATGAACTAGGATTAGCAATCAAGTTGTCAATATCTGGCAACTTGTCTGCAATTTTTGCAAACGCAAGAAATTCTCCAGCAGGGCCTGTGCCAACAGCACCAGCAATACCAAAGAACAATCTTGAATCATCCATGTTTTTTGTTAGTCTCAAACGCTTGTCGACGAATGACCAGCTTCGAGGAGTAGGAAAAGCATACTCATCAGCTTTGAAACTGTACAAAAGGTTAGGACGGTAACGCATGAAAGAAACCAAAGTAGTATTGACTTCGTTTTTTAGCGCCCACTCGCACCAAGCATCCAAGCTCGGCTCGAGTTCGTAATGCATCAGTCTGTTTCTTACAGGTGAGGGCATTTGGTAGACTGAGGCACCGTCTGTTAGACGATTACCTGCAGCAAGACATGACCAACCGTCAGGCATTTTGTAGTCACCAACCTGACGAGTTAGTAGAAGTTGTAGAAACGCATTCTGTGTAGCAGGTGGCGCAGTTGGTAGTTCGTCAATCATGAACAAACCACGAGGGCCATGCGTTTCTTCGTTAGGAAAAATATCTGGTGGTGCCCACGAAGTTATCTTCATAGCACCTGAAGCGACTGAAAGGTCGTCCCTTGTGTAAGGTATACCACGAACATCGACAGGGTCGAATAGATTGGCACGAAAATCAAGCAAGGGTATGTTGAGTTCATCTGCCACCTGTTGTGGTATTTCTGATTTACCAATCCCAGGGCCACCCCAGATCATGGTGTTAAGTCCGATACGCATGTTATCGCGTATCTCCTGTTTGAGATCCGTTGCTGTAACGGTCTGCATAGTTGTATCTGACATGATTTACTCCTCTTATCAAATAATTATTGTTCAACGGGTTCGATGTCACGAATCTTCACTTGTTCGTTTCGTATCATCTCACCCAACCTTTGTGTAGCTAACTTTTTGTAATCTACATTTTCAGTATCTACTGGAAATGGAGCTTCAAACTCCACTACAATAGTATTTTGTGAAAAAGCGTCTACAAAAGTAGCTCGAAATAATCTTGTAGCCATATGGCCTCCATATTTACTAAATACACCTAAAAAACTAGGTAATAATTTTTGTATAAATTGCATATTTTACTCCTATATATACATACTCTCTGCGAATGTGCGAGCGTTGTAGCTCGCACGAGCAAAGACATTTAAATTTATAAAAACTGACTTATCGTACAAGATTAAGCAAAAGATACGCCGTGTCCGTCGGCGTATTTTTGCGAAGTTTCTGTACCAAGAACATTAAAGGTACAAATTTTAGCGCAAGTGCTGTCAAGCGCGCCGTGCGAAAATTTGTACGAGTGCCAAGTTTAAATTTGCGAAGGTACAAACCGCTGAAGGCATCCGACGGCACGCACGCAGTGCGGTGCCCAAAGGATGGCCGGAAGCGTCGAGGCGATGTAGCTGACAAAGCGAAGCTTTGGCGCGGGCATCGCTGAGGCTTGGTTTGTACGAGCACACTACCAAAATAAAAAAAAATTGGAGCTAGAGTTGGTTTGTATTAGGGAGAGACCAACTCTAGCAAAAACCTGCCGTCCATAACAGGACAAACGCCACCCCACGGCACGACAACATGACAAAACTGCCATAATCTTGCCTCACAGTAACTTGACATGACACGCGCCACCTGGACTGCCACGATCACAACTTACCTAAACACACGCCAACGGGACATGACTTGCCTCGACTGCCGTACCGGAACGGGACTTACCCCGCCTGGGCCAACCGGAATCTTGCCTCGACTGCCTTGCTTGAACAAACCAGACCCAACCCCACGTCGCCAAAGCTCACGAAACCACAACTGCCTAAACCATGCCGGAACCCGCCGTACCTCTCCAGAAGCCACCGCGACTGCCAAACAGTACCCAACCACGACCCGCCTCAACGTGCCGGAACTAGACTGCCTAACCATGCCTAGCCTCGGCACGCTGTAACACGACGAGACTAGACTGCCAAGGAAAGTTAAGCCACCTTTTTAGATGACTTAACCTTTTGAAGTTGCATACGCTTACGCGTAATGGGTTTCTTAGCACTAGTTAATGCTGTTTTTGCACTTCTAGTAAGGATGCCAAATGCTTGCAATTGGTCTTGAATTGTTTGTATTCTGTTTTCTAGAGAAGTAAACAATTGCAATTGCAAAGCTTTGTCTTCCATAATTTGAGCTGTGTGCATATACTTTCGCTCTTCCTTATCGCGTAAACTAACAAAAGCTTTTACTGTTGTAGCTTTATGTTTTACAACAGTTATCTTTGCGTTAACGATAAGTATCCTAGCTTGATGCAAACGCCACTTTTGTGACGCTTCTGTGTCATCCCAATCGAACAACTTGTGCAAAGGAGATTTCTTTCTCTTTGCACTCTGTACGATAATACTAGGACTCAAAGTCTTATGCTTTTTATGTAAAGCAATAAGCTCATCAGATACGATTTGCTGTTGAGTTATTGTTTTACTTAGTGACCCTTTGGGTCTTCCTCTGCCTCTTTTCATTTAGACGCTCCTACTTGGAAGGTACCAAAAGTACCGTTTTTCTCTGGACGCCACTCACCAACACCAACAGTTTGACCACCGTGGTTTAGTAAATTAGCAATCTGTTCTACAGTCACACGATCAGCGTCGAACTTGACAAGCAACTCTGCTTTCCAGTTTCTGAACTCAGGTCGGAACCTTAGATCTTTGTTACCTTGAACATTGACTGGGTCTTTACGCATGGTTGGTTTAGAACCTTTGATTTGAACACATTCACCGTCCGGTGCATTTGGTAGCACGAAGAACAAAGTTCTTGTGTCAGTCATTGCGAGACCAAGACCTTTACCTGCACGCACTGCACATTGTTTGAATGCTGACGCAGGAAAGCCGAAAGAACCATCGTCTTGTAAGTATGCAGACTTCAGATACTCTTTTTTAGGGTCAAAAGGCACACGAGTTGACTTCTTAGCCTTACCTTTACGAGCATCTTCCATTTGCTGAATGATGGTTTCTTTCATCTTGTTTTGGATTAATGGAGTCAAGCCAGTAACTTTTAGCTTTACTTGCTGAAAGTTAGGTGGATTGATTACGATTTGCTGTGATTTAGCCATAATATTTCCTTGGTTTAAAAGTTAAAAAATGCCTAGCTAGGCTTGTATAGCACCACCTAGCTAGGACTCGTGTAAGTCCGCAACTTTAAAGTCAGTCCCGACAGCGACTTACGGTACCGTCGGGGTAGACTGTTTACGCTTACGCGTTATCAAACATAGTTTGCATATGCTTTTTGGTCTCACCATTAAGTTTTTGTGAAGTTTTTCCAGAAGTATCTGCATACTGTTTGAAATTCCATTCAGCAAGTCTTTGCAATCTTTGCTCAACTGCTGACTGAACTCTTGCTCTTTGAATTGAAACTTCTTTCAAGCCAAAGGAATGGTCTAGTGACTGAAGAGCCTTAGACATCATTCTTGCCTTACGACCAAGGTCAAACATCTTAAGCTCACGCTCGACCAACCAGTCAGGTATTTCATCACCTGCTTTAGCCATAGCTGTTTGATAGTCATAAGAGATGCTTGCAAACTCTGCCCATGTTCTGGTGCATAGTTGCAAGAACGACAAGCCAGTTGATTGTGGATCAACGATAGTCAACTCTTGAAAACCGTCAACGATATTGTTGACTGATTTATCAAAAGCTTCTTTTTGCTCGTCTACTGGTGCATAGCCTTCTTTTTCACTGAAAACTGGCTCAGTGCCAATCTTCTTGTCAAAGATAGCCATGATTTTAGCAACCACATCATCTTTGAATGTTGGGTTGCCATAGTCATCAAGCCTGTAATTCACATGGAAAAAGTCAGGCATTACAATGCTCGCTTTGATAGAACGAGCTTCTACACCTTCGGGGTCAGCATTGGTATCACCAATGTATGCACTCTCAGGTGTATCATTTGTGGGCAATAACTCTTTAGTTTCTTGCTCACTAGGATCAAAGTGTTCACTCATATAAACTCCTATATATAGTAAAGTGATTTATAAAACGCATTTACTCACATAAATGCAACCTATAAATAGCTGTCGTAATTAACTAGCTATTCTTTTTTGAACTAGTTTTTACTGAAACTAATTCTTCTCTGATTTTGCATTGGATATCCTTATCAGACTCTGAAAACTTATCAACAGTCGTCATTTCATCCAAATGTTTCATCAAATAGTTCATAATGTACTCCTAATAAATACTGTAATTTATCTAGTTTTAAAGAAAGCGAGGCGGTAGCCGAGCTTTTGGCTATGTTTGTGGTACACCCTGGTACACCCTAAAGCATTGATTTTATTGAGCTTTCTTTAAAGGGTGTACCATTACCAAAAAGCAGGTGGTACACCCGCAGGCCCCGCGTTAGCAGGGTTTCGTGGTAGGTGTACCATTTGTACCGGTTAATTAACGAATCTAACTAAGATTCTATAACCACGGTCCACGGTCGATTACTAAAGCTAACGCAAATCCTGTGGTACACCTGGTACACTTAACGCTTTTTTGAAAAAATCTGAGCAAAAATACGGGTTTCCGGTGTACCGGTACGCTGTTGCACAGCTGGTACACTGCTGGTACACCCGGTACACCTTTGCCATTCGTCAGAGACTCATAGACAGTGGTCCACTACTCGTGAAGTCCACATCGCATACGCGATGATAGTAGTATAGCACA
>CENQ01143768.1_pt1 | contig 11863 bp, 10 predicted proteins | sample 356171 | NCBI WGS metagenome assembly CENQ01 (sample SAMEA2619802, study PRJEB7988) | marine metagenome | biome: marine biome (ENVO:00000447); feature: surface water layer (ENVO:00002042); material: "saline water (ENVO:00002010), including plankton (ENVO:xxxxxxxx)" | depth 5 m
GCTACGGCAACTGATGCATCTGGTACAGTAACTGTTGTTACTACTGGTTCAGTGAATCCAAAAGTTGTTGGAGAATATACCAAGACTTATACATCTACTGACGCATCTGGGAATGTTGGTACTGCAACTAGAACAGTTAACGTTGTAGATACTACTGGACCTACTATAACCCTAACTGGTGGAACTCCGTTCCAGGCCGAATTATCTAAGACAGGATCATTTACTGAGCCTGGGTTTAGTACCAGTGATAATGCAGCTACTGCAATAACTGAGTCTGTAACTGGTTCAGTTGATCTAAGCGTACTAGGGGAGTACACAAGAATCTATACTGCAACTGACGTGTCTGGGAACAGCACATCAGTTACAAGGATTGTTAATGTTGTAGATACTACTGCACCAACAATAACTATACTTGGTGATAATCCTAGAACTGTGGAAGCAGATCAAGGTGGTACATACACTGATCCAGGTGTAACAGCAGAGGACGAAGATAGTAATGCACTAACCTTCGATACTAGTTCTACAGTGGATCTTGGTGTTGTAGGTTCTTATGTATTTACCCATACTGTTACAGACCAATCTGGAAATGCAGCATCTGCTGAAAGAACGGTTACAGTTGTAGATACAACTGCACCAAATGTTACTCTCGTGGGCTCAAATCCACTTACAGTAGAGGCAGCAGATGGAACTTCATACAATGATCCAGGAGCAACAGCTAATGATAACGCTGCCTCCGCGATGACAAAATCAGAAACTGGTACAGTTGACATGGGTGTCGTGGGATCTTACGAGGTAGAGATTAGTTATACTGACGCATCAGGCAATGTTTCACTCAAAAAGAGAACAGTAAATGTTATTGATACTACACCCCCAGTTATTACTGGAGATGCCTTAGTAAATACTGAGGTATCTCAGACAGCTGGGTCTTATACAATGGAACCAGGTATAACTGCTTCTGATAACTCAGCTACTACACTTACTAAGACAGAGTCTAATACTGTTAATATCGCAGTCCTTGGTGGATACACAGATACAACAACATTTACCGATGAATCTGGTAATAGTTCAACCCTCACAAGGGTTGTTAGAGTTGTGGACACTACTGCACCAACAGTAACTGTGCTTGGTGAAGCTGTAGTTCTTGTTATCCAGTATGGAAGCTATACTGAATCAGGGGCAACTGCTGTTGATAATTCTGCAGGACCACTTGAGAAAGGTATTTTGGGAACAGTTGATGTTTCCACTGTAGGTGATTATACATTAACCTATACCTTTACAGATTTATCAGGAAATGTTGGTTCAGCAACAAGACTTGTAGAAGTCAGACCTGCTGGAACTACTGAGACAGGTACCTCAACATTCTCAACAGGTACAGGAACATCGACATCTTCTGCAACTAGTACTGGTGGTTAGTGGCAGTAACGAAGAAGTCGTTAGTTAGAAATATCTCAAAAAAATTAGAGCTATCCCAAAAGGATAGCTCTTTTTTTTTGGAGTCCTTTTTATCTTTTGTTAAGCTTAATTCCAAGAATGGTATTAACATACAGAGGTTTGGTACTTTTGTATTTAAGAAAACACCAAAAAGAATTGGAAGAGACCCTAAATCTAAAAAAGAATATATTATAAAGGCAAGAGAAAAGCTTGTATTTGAGCCTTCATCAAAAATAAAACAAGAAATTAACTAAAGTTGGTCGGGATGGCCGGATTTGAACCGACGACCACCACACCCCCAGTGTGGTGCGCTACCAGACTGCGCTACATCCCGTTTTTATATTATATTTCACAATTTAATAGTGTTTCTATTGATATATAATACTATTTCAAAGAAAAGGAATTAAATGAGCGAAGTGCAATGTCCATCTGGAGATTTTGAAGGTGTATTTAATGATAATTGCTATCATTTTCATGGCATTCCATATGCAACATTTGAACAAAGGTGGGAAGAATCAAAACCCTTTAAAGAGAAGTTAAAATTGCTTTGCTCTGAGAAGGGTAAATCATCGCCTCAAACGAGATTTAGAGATGAAATTAATTCAGGAGCAAGTTTTTTTCTTGATACATCACTTACAAAAGAATCAGAGGATTGTTTAACTTTAAACATTTGCACACAAGACTTTAGTGGATCAAAACCGGTGATGGTCTGGATTCATGGAGGAGCATTGGTTACAGGAGGATCAAGCAGCATGATGTATGATTTAACACATCTTGCAAAGAGAGGTATTGTAGTTATATCTATTAACTACCGACTGGGGCCATTTGGCTTTCTTAGATTGGAAGAAGTAACAAATGGAGAGATCAATTCATCTGGAAACGAGGGCTTAAAAGATCAGAGGAATGCAATTAAATGGGTAAAGAAAAATATTTCATCATTTGGTGGGGACCCTAATAATATTACTATTTTTGGCGAATCAGCTGGATCTTGGAGTTGCAATCTTCAAATTGCAGCAGGAAATAACGAGCTATTTGATAAAGCAATTTGCCAAAGTGGAGGTTTAGATGCTGTTGCATCAAAAGATAAAGCAAATAAATGGTCAGAGCTTTTCATTAAGCAGTTTAAAGATGATGGTTTCACAATTAGAGATTTAAGATCTTGTAAGTGGCAAGACATAATAAATACAGCCAAAAAAATGAGGCACTCAAAACTTAGTGATGGTAAGAAATGGGTCTTTCCTGAAGTAGGTTTTCTTCCAGTTATAGATAATGAATTTATAAAAGATGATTATTTAGAAACATATTCTTCATCGGATGTAGATTTAGTTGCTGGCACAACTATAGATGAATATAAGCTTTGGAGCACTTTTCATCCAAAAATAGGTAAAAATGAACATGAATATATTATGAAAAGGATGCTAAAAATGTTTCAACAAGATTCTTTACCCGATTTAATAGCGCGTTATGAAGATTATCTAAGTACCAATGAATTGGGAAAAGTATACTCAGCAATCTTAACAGATATATGTTTTGGTATCCCAACACATAAAATCCTTAAGAAAAAAGCAGGAAAGTCTTATGGCTATTTATTCTCGACTCAAAGTGAGATATTAGGTGGAAGGCTAGGTTGCTTTCATGCATCAGAATTACCGTATGTCTTTGGAGTACATTCAAAGAGGCCATACTCTAATTGGGGGCCTAAAGAATCAGATGAAATCTCTGAGAATTTTCAAAAACCATGGACTCAATTTTCAAAAAAAGGAGATCCGAGTTTTGGAGATTTTACATGGAACACTTATAATGATTCCCTTGAATTGACTCTCATTGGGAACAATATAAGATCAATTAGAAATCCATTCCTTGAACGATATGAAGTTATTGAAAAATATAAAATTTTTTAAGATTCTTCTTATTATATTTTCATCAAATAGTGCTCTTGCATCGTCACAGGATGTTTTAAATTTGCCAACATATGACAAATTACCCGTTGAAGAAGGGTTTATTCAAACTAGTTCTGGGAAAGTAAAATCTCAAAGAGTGTATGGAGTTCTTTTATGGGAAGATATTCCCTTTGCTTTACCTCCTGTGAAAAACTTAAGGTGGAAAGCGCCAAGAGAAAACATAAATCCAAATTCAGAAATTATCCCAAAAGATAACAATTTTTGTCATCAAGAAGTTGGTGGAGAGATTCAAGAAATCAATATGACTGGTTCTGAGGATTGTTTATATTTAGATGTTAGAGCTCCTCTCAAAGATAGGAATAATTTGCCAGTCATGTTTTGGATTCATGGAGGGGGCAATACATCTGGACATAAAGATTTCTATGACTTCTCAAAACTTGTCAAAAGAAAAGATGTAATAGTTGTCTCAATAAATTATAGATTAGGGCCTTTAGGTTTTTTTACTCATCCCGCTATTCAAGAGTTAAATTCAGATTTAGATAGGACATCAAATTTTGGTATTTTGGATATAATCCTCGCACTAAAATGGGTTTCTAAAAATATTGATGCTTTTGGAGGTGATCCAAATAATATTACAATTTTTGGAGAGTCAGCAGGTGGACATAATGTTTTATCACTATTGGTTGCTCCTCAGGCAAAAGGTCTTTTTCATAAAGCTATATCTCAATCTGGCTATACTAAGTCATCTACATTGATAAATGCTTATAAATCAGAGCACTTTAATGATCCCAAAAGTTCTGACAGCTGGACAGTTTTTAATAAATATATAATTCAAAATGGGTTAAAAAAAGATATGAAAGAAGCATCTATTTTTCAGACCAATGCTTCTTTAAATGAAATCAGAAATATCTTATATGATGCTGATCCGCAAACTCTTGTTGATATGTATGGAGATACATTTGAAACACCTCTTTTAACAAATGATGGTGTTGTAATTCCTGAAATAGGTCTTCTAAAAGCCCTTGGAACACCAGAGTATTTATACAAAGTACCAACAATAGCAGGATCAAATAAAGACGAAATAAAGCTCTGGATTGGATTTTCTAAATATTTTATTGAGACTGATAGATCTATATTAACTGGTGCTTTAGGAATACCAAAAATAAAGATAAAAGATGTGAATAAATATGAATTTTATAATTCAGTTCGTGCTCGCGGCTGGGAGCTCAGAGGAGTCCAAGAACCATTAAAAAATATATTCAATGCTGGTAATGAAGAAGTTTATGCTTATAGATTTGAGTGGGATAATTTAAGAGATTTCTTCATTGGCGATTTTAGTGAAATCATTGGAGCTGCTCATGCAATAGAAATACCTATGGTTAGTGGAGATTTTAATCTAGCTGAAGAGTTTAAATGGATAGTTTATCCTCGCTCACAATCCAAAAGATATGTCTCAAAAAACATGATGAATTTTTGGACAAATTTTGCAAAATTCGGAAACCCTGGAAGTTCTTCTAACGGAGTATTTTGGGAAAATTATAATCCTAGTTCCACTGACAAGATCCTTATTATTGATGAGAAAAAAAATCTAAGAATTTCTTCTTTAGACTTAAATCTTGATGTTTTGGTAGATGAGATTCTTTCTTCAAACTTATTAAAAGACGAAGAAAAATGTATTCTTTTATACGAAACATCAAATTATATTGGTGATAATTCTTTTGATGATTACAATAATTTGATGTCTTTCAAGTGCACCAGAGAAGAGGCTTTAAGAATTTCTAAAAAAAATGAAGGATCTATTGAGTTTTAATTATTCTTAACTTGATCCTTAATTTTTAAAACTATGGAAGACTTTATGCCCAGCATCTCTGCTGACCTTCTAATTACCCTTTCTTCATCTGCTTCCAGGATATCATCAGCATAAGCAGTTTCCCATAATAGTCTTATTACTTCCTCTTTTTCATCCTTGGCCAGATTTTTATTCATTTCATATATAAGATCATAAAACGAAACCTTTGCTTCGTTTTCGTTTTTAATAATTTCAAAAACTTCATCTGAACTCAAGACATCGGTATCAATATTTTCTTTGATTTTATTTAATATTAATTCTTTCTCTTTTAAATCTATGTCATTATCTGAAGCAGCAACTTCAAAAGCTAAACAAAGAGATATTAGTTGAAGATTTTTTGGTTCCTCTTTTTCTTCTACTTTCTTTTTTTTAAACCAATTAAACATTTCTCATTCTCCCTGTATAAAAATAGTATGCTATCCATGTAAGTATAAATGCGTAAAAAGAAATATATTGCTTTTCAAAGAAATAATTATTAAAGGCTAATCCAACCAATGCAAGTATTAATGCAATTGAGATAATAATAATATAAATTGAGAGTTGAGAAAGACCTTGATCAAGAAGCTTATGATGAATATGGTCCCTTCCAGCGCTTAAGGGCTTAATACCTCTCAAAACTCTTGAGATCATTACATTCATTGCATCAATAAAAGGAACAGCAATAAGCCATAATGCAGTTACCGGTGCAATATTACTCTCTTGGAGGCTACTAAAATAAACCAATACCCAAGCGCACATAAAACCTAAAGAATTTGAGCCATTATCTCCGAGAAAGACTAATCTTTTCTCACCAAATATTCCAAGGTTATACATAAGAAAACCAACTATGCTTCCAATAGGTAAAATCAAAGGAAATAAATTAGATGAACCCAATGAATTAGTTATGATCATTACAGAAACAAATGTCACCAAGCATAGTGATGCACACTGCCCATTTAATCCATCGATCATATTAAAAGCATTCATTACTCCGACTATACAAAATATTGTTATGGGAATACCAAAAAAACCTAAATCGATTTCACCAAAGCCAAAAAGGTTACCAAATGAATGAAGATAAACATCACTCATAAGTATCAAACCCAAAACACATAAGGATTGGAGAAATAGTCTTGTTACCGCCCTCAAACCTTTTATATCATCAAAGATCATAATTGCTTGAACTAGTAAAGTAAAAAATATTAACCCCAAAGTGAAATTATTAAGTGAAAAGATATTTTCTTGCGACTTTTCATTCTTGAAAATGGCAAATTTTTCAAATGCTGAATCAATCTGTTCTATATCTTGAGCAACAGTTTGAATGATTTGCACTTCTCCATTTGGCAGGACCATCAAAAAACTATTATCTCCATGTTTTTTAATAATTAATTTATTCTCTTTTTGAAGGTCAACTATAAAAATTTCCTCATTAATAGAACTTTCTGAATCTTGTGGAGCAGAAGAAAGCCGCTTCACAGGATCAGCAATAATTTCTTCAGTGCTACTTAATATATTTTGATTATTTCCAAGAAAGTTTGATGAAGTGAAATTATTAAAATATAAAGGATTAGTTAGGAAGAAAAGAAATACAGCACTAAAAATTATTCCAATACTTATTCCAATACCTCCAGTTAAAGGAGTAGGTTGTTTATGAAATTTTCTGTGCTTGTCGGGTCTATCAATGAGGATATCAGTTTTTTGAGATACTCTTCTGAGCAAGGCATTAGACACTAGAGAAGCAAAAAAACTTAAAAAGAAAAGAGCAACTGGTATAATTTTGATCATGAATAAAGCCAATTATAAATTTTTTTTCTTTTCATTAGTAATTTTTTTATTAAGTTCAAGCATACATTCAAATCCTTTAACAATTCTAGATAATCTTGAGATAGATGAAGGTTTTGAGATCGAGATTTTTGCAGAGAATATTAACACCCCAAGACAAATCGCAGAAAGTGCAGCAGGAAATATCTTCGTTGGCTCAAGAAATGGAGGAATAATTACTTCAATAGATGAAAATGGTAATCAAAGAATAATTGCAAATAATTTATCTAATGCAACAGGAGTTACATATCATCGAGGAGATTTATATTTTTCTGAAGTAGACTCAATTTGGATGATAAAGGATATTGATAAGGCTTTAGCTAATTCTCAAGACATTCCACAGAAAATATTAGTTACAAATAATCTCCCTTCAGATACTTGGCACGGCTGGAAGTGGATAGGCTTTGGGCCAGATGAAAAACTATATGTTCCTGTAGGTGCTCCATGTAATATTTGCAACCCATCTCTTGAGAAAGAATATGGATTTGATAAGAGATATGCCTCAATCATGAGACTGAATAATGGTAGTTGGGAATTTGTTGCAAGGGGTGTTAGAAATACTGTTGGTTTTGATTGGCATCCTGAAACAGGAGATCTTTTCTTTGGTGATAATGGCAGAGATTGGATGGGAGATGATATACCCGCATGTGAGCTAAATGTTGTAAAAGAGGAAAACTCCTTTTTTGGTTACCCTTATAAGCATGCTAAGGATGTATTAGATCCAGAATACTCTAAAAAAATTCCAAAAGACGCTGATATATTCGTCGATCCAATTCTTGAATTAGGAGCTCATGTTGCTCCAACAGGCTTATCATTTTATGACGGTGAAATGTTCCCCTCAAAATATAAAAATACACTTTTTATGACTCTTCATGGATCATGGAACAGATCAAGAAAAGTTGGATATAAGGTTATTGCCGTTCACTTTGATAAGAATGGAGAACTGCTATATCACAAAGACTTTATTACGGGATGGCTACAGAAAGAAAATGGTCGTGAAAAAGTTTTAGGCAGGCCTGCTTCAGTTTTTCAAAAAAGCGATGGTTCCATTTTAATCTCTGATGATGGAGCAAATGTTATTTACAGAGTCAAATATAACAATTCTTAATGACTTTCAAAGTTGGAATTGTTGGATATGGAGTAGTAGGTAAAAGAAGACATAATGCGCTTAAAAATATCGTTGATTTCAAAGTAACAGCATTATCCGATATAAACTTCAATACTGGTAATGAATTACCAGATTTAAAATGCTATTCCAATTTTAAAGAACTTATAAAGAATGAAGATATAGATGTTCTCTTCATAAGTCTTCCTAATAATTTTGCTGCAGAGGCAACACTGATGGGCCTTAAAAAAGGAGCACATGTATTTTGTGAGAAACCTCCCTCAAAATCTTTAAATGAATTAAAGCCAATTCAGGAATTCATGCGTGATTCAGATTTAAAGTTAATGTATGGGTTTAATCATAGATTTCATTCATCGGTCATAAAAGCAAGAGAAATAGTTAAAGAAAAGAAACTAGGAAAAGTTATCAATATGAAGGGAACTTATGGAAAATCGAAGATGATTAGTTTTAATCAAACAGACTGGAGGACTGACAGAAGTAAGTCCGGAGGAGGTATATTGCTAGATCAAGGGATTCATATGTTGGATTTAATGAATTACTTTGGAGGGGGATTTAACCAAGTTTTTTCAATCATTCAAAATTCTTTTTGGAATTATGATGTTGAAGATAATGCTTTCATCCTGATGCAGAACGATGAGGGTCTTGTTGCACAGCTTCATTCATCTGCAACACAATGGAGGCATACTTTTAATTTAGAAATGACTTTTGAAAGAGGATCTTTAATTCTTGGTGGCCTTTTAACTAGTTCAAAAAGTTATGGAGAGGAAACACTGAGAATTATATTTGCAGATCCAGATAATGATAAAGGTGATCCTAGAGAAGAAATTATTTCTTTTGAGGAGGATATTTCATGGGATGAAGAAATAAAAAGATTTACAGATGCAATTCGGAATTCTGATAAAATAAAAAATGGATCAATTGCGCAAGCAATTGAAATTATGGAACTTATCGAGAAGATCTATAAGGCAGATAACGAATGGAAGAGAAAATACTACTAATATGATTTCAGAAGCATCCTCACCAAATACTTTTTCAAAAAATTATTTTGACTATCTAAAAACTTTAATAGACCAACTAAATATTGAAAACGTGAGCGAGTTTATTGAATTAATTCTTCATGCCAGAGAAGATGATAAAACTATTTTTTTTATTGGAAATGGAGGAAGCGCATCAACTGCAAGTCATTTTGTTAATGATATTTCTTTAGGTAGTAGACAATTTGAAAAACCTTTCAGAGCTGTAAGCTTATGTGATAATCAGGCTGTAATTACAGCTATTGGGAACGATGATGGTTATGAAAATATTTTTTTACAACAACTTCAGACTCAAGCTAAACAGGGAGATGTCCTTGTAGCTATCTCTGCATCAGGAAATTCACCAAACATAATTAAGGCAATCAAATGGGCTAAAGATAAGGGAATAAATACTGTTGGTTTATCAGCTTTTGATGGTGGATTACTTGCAAAGGAATCAGATCTGAATATTCATGTACCTACCAAAATTGGAGAATACGGACCTGCAGAAGACCTTCATATGGTCATTTGTGGGTTAGTTGGATCATTTTTTAGAGCCCATTTTAAAAATGATTCAAATTGAAAAGGAATTATCGACTGCAAAAAAAGCTTCTATAAAATCGGCAGAATTATTAACAGGTAAAAAAACTTCAATCAATAATCTTATTTCTAATGAGGGAAGAGATGTTAAACTTCAGGCAGATATAGAGTCTGAGAAAATTATTAAGAACTATTTGAAAGAATTCTCTGATTTACCTATTCTCGCTGAGGAGTCCGGTGCAAACGAACACCTTGGCTCCAGTTTTTGGGTTGTAGATCCTCTCGATGGAACCTCAAATTATTCGAGAGATTTTCCAATTTGCTGCATATCAATTGCATTAATTCATGAAAACAAAATTACTCTTGGCGTAATTAATGATTTTAATAGAAATATTATTTATGAAGGAAGCACTGAAACACCGGCGATGATGAACTCAAAAGTGATAACCGTTTCAGACGTATCTGATAAAAGCAAAGCAACCTTAGCGACTGGCTTGCCTGCGAAGGGAAATTTTGAGGATAAAGCAATGCATGATTTGGCTCAGGAGTTTTCACAGTGGAAGAAAGTGAGAATGATTGGCTCTGCAGCAATGTCATGTGCTTACGTTGCATCAGGACAATTTGATCAATATAAAGAAAGTGGAATTTATTTATGGGATATAGCAGCTGGCCTTGCGATTATCAAGTCAGCCGGTGGAAATTATCATTACAAAAGTTATGACGATGATGAGTTTAAGGTTGATGTAATCGCGAATAATAATTGTCTATGAATAAATCAGATTTAGTAGCTGTAACATCTAGATCTTTTTCTAAAAATGAAAAACTCATTAGAGAGTTGCAATCAAAATATAAAAAAATCAAACTGAATGAAAAGGGTTTGTCACTTTCAGGCCAAGACCTAGTTTCTTTTTGTTTAGACGCAGACAAAGTAATAGTTGGACTAGAGAAATTTGATTCCAATATTCTCCAACAATTACCTAATTTAAAAGTAATAAGTAAGTACGGTGTTGGTTTAAATAATTTAGATTTATCAGAATTAAAAAAAAGAGGAATAAAATTAGGTTTTACTCCTGGAGTCAATAAGAGGCCTGTTGCTGAATTAGCTATGTCTCTTATTTTTACTTCCCTGAGGAGAACTCACAAAAGTCTTGAAGAAATTAAGAACAGAATTTGGAGTCAAGATAGAGGTAACGAATTATATAGAAAGACAGTTGGAATATTGGGCTTTGGAAATATTGGATCTCTTCTATATGATTTAATAAGACCTTTTGATTGTAATATTTTGGTTTATGAAATTAACAAAATAAATAATGAGGATATCAACCAAACCAATCTAGAAGAAATTGCAAAAAAAGCAGACATTTTATCCATTCATCTTCCTTTGACAGCTGAAACAAATTATTTAATTAATGATAACTTTCTTAATTTATGCAAAAAGGATTTAAAAATTATAAACACTTCTAGAGGAGGAATTATTAATGAGAAGCATCTAGAAAGATTCTTACAGGAAAATCACAATGCTTTTGCAGCTCTTGATGTTTTTGAAGAGGAGCCCGCTTTTAATTCCCCTTTATTAAATCTTGATAATTTTTTTGCAACCTCTCATCTAGGAAGCATGACTGAGGAGGGTGTCATAGCAATGGGGCTTGCGGCAATCACCGGTCTAGATCAAAATAGTTAATGAAATGAGTAAGATATCTTATGGAACCTGGTTAACAATTTATAGCGAAGCTATTGCTGAGATTCTTTCGAGAGCTGGATATGATTGGATAACTATTGATTTAGAGCATACTGCCATTAATTTCTCACAAGTAGAAAAATTAATCAGGGTGATTGATTTATGTGGAGTTAAGCCCATTGTTAGAGTCTCTTCAAATAACCATGCTGAAATTAAAAAAATCCTAGATTTTGGAGCAAAGGGATTAATAATTCCAATGATAAATAATGTTGAAGATGTTAAAAAAGCCATTGATGCTTGTTTTTATCCACCTCAAGGCTCTCGGGGTATGGGCTTATATAGAGCTCAAGGCTATGGAGATAAAGATAAAAAGAATAAATATATTAACGATGAAGCAGATAAAATTGAGCTATATCTTAATATTGAATCAAAAGAAGCTGTAGAAAACATTGATAGCATTTTCGATAGTGACATTGCAGGTTATTTTTTAGGTCCCTATGACCTTTCTGCATCAATAGGGAGTCC
>CENQ01302301.1_pt1 | contig 11843 bp, 9 predicted proteins | sample 356171 | NCBI WGS metagenome assembly CENQ01 (sample SAMEA2619802, study PRJEB7988) | marine metagenome | biome: marine biome (ENVO:00000447); feature: surface water layer (ENVO:00002042); material: "saline water (ENVO:00002010), including plankton (ENVO:xxxxxxxx)" | depth 5 m
GGATCTTCAATAGTTAATATATTCTGCGATCTATCTGAAATTTCTTTTAATCCTGCATACAAAGAAGTTGTCTTTCCTGATCCAGTAGGTCCTGTAACGAGAATAATGCCTTCAGATTTCATTAAACTTTTTCTAAAGCTCATTAAAATATCTTCAGAAAAACCTAATTCATTGAGATTAATATGAGTTTTATCTTTTTCTAAGATCCTTAAAACAACGCGTTCACCAAATGATGAAGGTAATGTTGATACACGTAAATCTATATCACGTTTTCCAATTGAAATAGATATTCTCCCATCCTGAGGCAATCTTCTTTCTGAAATATCTAATTTAGACATTATCTTTATTCTTGAAATAATCATTTGAGTAATATTTTTTTGGTATTGAAGAACCTCTCTTAGAACACCATCAACTCTAAATCTTATATTTAATTTATTTTCAAATGGTTCAAGATGTATATCTGACGCTCTGGATTTTATAGCTTTAGTAATAGTTGCATTTATTAACTTAATAATTGGACCCTTATTTTTATCATCTAAGAGATCGTCAGATGGAGAAATTGAACTAGCAATATCTTCAAGATTAAGGTCATCGATTTCAGAAAAATCTAAGTTTTCTGTTTTATTTGTATAAAGTTCAGTTAATAAATTTTCAAAATCATCTACAGAGTAAACCTTCTTTTCAACTGTATCTGAAAATAAGCTTTGAATAGAAGATAAGGTATCAAGTTTTAATTCTCCACATACATGAAGAATGGAATGATTATTATCATTTGTAATAGCTACTTTATTTAGCTTACAAAAACTATAAGAAAGAGGAAGATCCATATTTAATCAGTTTCTTCTTCAAGAATCTGTTTTGCTCTTATTAAATTGTACTTTTCTTGCGATAAATCAATAGTAGTTACTGAATCTCTAAGAATGGTAGGACGTAAAAAAATCATTAAATTTCTTCGTTGTACTGAGGTTGATGTAGACCTAAATAAACCCCCAATTAATGGCAAGTCGCCAAGTAAGGGAACTTTATTAACAGATTCTTGAACATCTTCACTTATTAAGCCTCCAAGAACCAGTATTTGACCATTTTCAGCTAAAACAGTAGTTTCTATTTCTCTTTTATTGGTAATAAGGTCATTTGAATTTGGAAGTTGAGCACCGGCTATACTTGAAACTTCTTGCCTTATTAATAATGCTACAGAATCAGATTCATTAATTTGAGGCTTAATTTCAAGTTTTACCCCTACTTCCTCTCTTGCAGTAGTTCTGAAGGGTGTTAAATTATTAGCCCCTAATGATTCACCTGTAGTGATAGGGATCTCTTGTCCAACTAATAATGATGCTTCTTCATTGTCTAAAACTACAGCAGAAGGAGTAGAAAGTATATTTGAATTCTGATCTTCTTTAAGAATTGACAAAAGAATTGCAAAATTATCTTCCCCATCAACTAAATTGCCTACACCAGCTACAAAACCTGTTGTACTAGCGATAGATGTGGCTGCGCTAGTAGAAGAGCCTAGATTTGATCCATCATCAGCTGAGGCAGCAATTGATAATAAATCAGGGCTATTAGATGATGGAAATCTTGTTAATGCAATAGGCACATTATTTGTTGAATCTCCTGAATAAAGCATATCAACACCTAATGATTGAGCTGTTTCATCTGATATCTCAACAATAATCGCTTCGACATATACCTGCGGTCTTCTTATGTCTAATTGTTCAACTATGGAACTTAAAGTTTTTATTGTTTGTGGGTTAGAACGGATAATTATTGAATTAGTCTCTTCGTGAGATGTAATAACTGTTTTGTAATCAATATTCTGTTCTTGATTAAACGAACCAGAAACATCGGTCAAAATTTTAAGAATATCTTCAGCTTTAGAGTAATTTAGATAAATAACTTTAGTATTTTCATTTTGATCATTATCTAGATCTAATTGTGATAATACTCTTTTAGCTCTAATAACAATCTCTAATGGACCACTAAATATAAGTTTATTTGATCCTTGAAATGTGGCTACTGCTAACTTATCAAATCTCGTATTAGGATCTTCCTTTAATGCATTAATTAAACGTAATGCCTCGATTGCTGAAAGATTTTTTAACTGGAATTCAGATATACTTGTATCAAGCTCTGAATCAAGATTTCGAATAATTTCTTTTATTCTTATTATGTTGTCTGCATCATCAGCAATCAAAACTTCTCTATCATTGTTTAGCGCTACTATGTAAGATCTAACACCTACAATAGGTTTAACTGCATTAACAATGTCCTTAGCACTAGAAAATCTTAATTTTATAACTTCAGACCCTATAGACCCTTCAAAATTTCCATCTTCAGAGAAGTTTTTTACTCCTTCTTGTGATGGTATAACTCTATAGATATCACCATCTTTTAGGACGTTATAGCCCTGAACTTCCATTGTAGATAAGAAAACCTCCCAAATGGATTCTTTATCCAATGGAGCATCAGAATATATTGTAATTAATCCTTTAACTCTAGGATCCAAAATTATGGTTTTATCAGTGAGTAAAGCAATATCTTGAGCAAATGTTTTAATATCGGCATCTTTATAAAAGATATTTTGATCTTGCGCATTAAGGCAAAGAGTCAATGATATTATGATTAGTAATCTCTTTAAAAACATTTTATTCCTATTACGTATCTATCTTGTTTAGATCAAAAGATTTGTCTGGTCCTATGATATCAAGAAAAGTATAGTTTTTACCATCAAAAAAATATGCTCTTGAACCATCTGTATGAGAAAAAATGATATTTGATGTTACCCTGGAGCCTTGTTCAATAAGTCGATAATTATCCTTTTCTAAGAGAATAATAGTGCTATCTGGATCATTCCCTCTGATACCAACAAGCTCAAAGCCTAGATCTAAATTTGTAGCATTCTCAATAGATCCAGTGATTGTAATATCTTGTGAGTCATTTTCAGTTATTGGTTTAGGTAAATCTTCATTAATATTTGCATTGGTAAATGTAAGAAAGCCAATGTTGTAGTAGAAAAACATGATTAATATTAAGAAGAATGAAAATATTATTAATCTAATGAGGTCGCTTTTATTCATAAGATAATTTTACTATTAACGAGTAAATGTAACAAAAATTGTAGTTCCTTTACCAATTTTAGATTCCACTTCTGCTACGGCATTCATCCTAGTACATAATTGTTTAACCAAAGAAAGGCCAAGTCCAGTACCTTTTGTATTAGCTCGAGCTTTAGGTGTTCTATAAAATCTGTTAAATACTTTATCTAGATACTGTTTTTCAATACCAAGACCATTGTCAGATACTGAAATTATTAATGCATCCTCTGTATCAATAGCTTTAAGGTCAATAATTCCATTACTTAATCGTGAGTATTTAATTGCGTTATTAATTAAATTTGAAAATATTGTAGTAAAAGAATCTTTATCAGCTCGTAATTTAATATTTTTATCAATGTAATTAGTGATCTTGATATTATTCTTTTCTGCTAGCATATGTTGAGATTCAAGAATTAGCTCAATTTGATTCTTAACATTGAATTTAGTCTTATTGAGAACTAGTCCACCAAATTCAATTTTTTCAAGTTCAAGTAAATCATCTAACATTTCACTTAATTTTTCAGAATTATTTAATATCGATGTAAGGAATTTATTAGCGATATCAGGATTATTAATTGCATTAGTATCAAATAAAGTCTCAGAATTTGCCCTTATGACAGAAATTGGAGTTTTAATTTCATGTGATATATCTGTAACAAATTGCTTTCTAAGTTCTTCAAGTTTTCGTAGCGACGAAATGTCATTAATAACTAGAATATATTCATTCGTAGTTTCCATTTTTGTTGCTGAAAGAAGAAAATTTTTATCTTCTCCATCAATTTTTAAAGAAAATTCACTTTCAGCAGAAAGGTTATCTTTTGTTGATTTTAATAGCTTATTAATTTTAATTAATTTCTTTGATTTAATTTTTTCATTAAGGAAGAACTGATGTTTTCCAAAAATTTCTAAAGCAATATCATTTGAGAAACGTACTTTAAAGTTTTTGTTAAAAATGATTACTCCTTGATTTACATTATCCAAAACATTACCAAATTCTTTTCTTTGTTCTACTGCTTGTTGAATTTCATTATTTAATCTAATAGAGATATCATTTACAGCATCAGAGATTGTGCCAATTTGCGTATCTCTTTTACTTAACCCTACTTTTATTTGCTTTCCTTTTAATGCTTTTTGTGTGTTCCTTAATAATGAATCAAGATTCTTTCTGAGATCATTCTGAACATTAAATGATAGAAAACTTGATGAAGCTATAACTAATATTAATAAGATTATGAAAGGATAAATAAAAAAGTTAAATATCGAAGTGTAGTAGTTAAATGGTAATGCAACCCTGATTAATCCTTCTGTTATATCATTTGGATTTCTTAAAATAGCTACATAAATTAATTCGTCTCCTGTAGTATCACTAATTCTTGTATCAGTACCATATTCTGCTGTAAGGGCATTATTGATCTCTATACGTGTTTCAGGAGAATGTTTTTCAACATTAACCAAATCATTATTCTGAATAAATGAATCGCCAATAACTGACCAGTCACTATTAATTATTGTTACTCTGAGTCTATCTTCATTGGTTGTGAGTACACCAATTTTATCGGCAATTTCATCAAAGTTTTCATTAGGGTTATCTTTTATTGAAGGAATAAATTGGTTAATTGATTTAGCGTGTATAAACAGTGATTCTATAAGTTGCTGTTTTGAATTGTTGTAGATAAAGGTTGAAAATATTATTGAAATAAAGAAGATAAAAAATGTTAGAAATCCTACAGATAAGAGAAATATTCTAGAAATATGAATTTTTTGAAAAAATGTCCACATTAGCTTTGGTTATTTAGTCTATAACCTACACCTCGAACGGTTTGGATATAAGCACCAATATCACCTAGTTTTTCTCTAAGTCTTTTTATGTGTGTATCAACAGTTCTAGTTGTTACTTCAGAACTATAACCCCAAACATCGCCAAGCAGTTGATCTCTTGTCTGTACTCTCCCTTTTCTTTCAATAAGGTGTTTAAGTAATTTAAATTCTAATGTAGTAAGAAAAATTTCTTTGTCATCAACCTCTACTTCATAAGCGTCAAGGTTTAATTTTATTTGCCCAAATTCTATAATTGTAGATTCATTAAGATCTTCAAAACTCTTCTTAAGAATAACCTTAACTCTTAAAATTAATTCTCGAACGCTAAAAGGTTTAGTGACATAATCATCAGCACCAAGTTCAAAGCCCACAATTCTATCTATCTCCTCACTTTTAGCAGTAAGCATTATAATAGAGATATTTTTCAACTCATTGTTAGATTTTACTAGCTTACAGAGATCAAGACCCGACATTCCTGGTAGCATAAGATCTAAAATGATTAATTCAGGTTTTTTTTCTTTAATTTTATTAAGGCAAGATTCAGCATCAGAGAATTCAGATACTTTAAAGCCTTCTTGATTTAGATTATATGAAAGAGTTTCTCTAATATCTGGCTCATCCTCAACAACAAAGATCATTTTTCTAAATTCATTCATCACAATATTATTTTGATAATATTTTTTTAATTCCTACTCTATCAAATTTTTCAGAAGCGATTCTAGGTAGAGGCTGGTCTGTAAATTTAAAAACTTCAGGAACTTTATATTGTGCTAATAATTTTGATAGAAAATCTTTAATTTTCTCTTCATTTAACAAATTTTCTGAATAAATATACGCACCAACAATTTCTCCAAATCTTTCATCATTTATACCGCAAACACAAGATTCGATGACTTCATCGTGCTTATCTAACGCATTTTCTACTTCTAAACAGGATATATTTTCTCCACCTCTAATTATCAATGCCTTTTTCCTATCAATGATGAATAAATACCCCTCTTCATCTATATAACCTAGATCACCAGTTTTTAACCATCCATTTTTAATTGTATTAATTGTCTCTTCTTCATTTTTTAAATAGCCAATCGTATTTGAAGGAGATTTAAATACAATTTCACCTGTCTCATTTGTTTTTAGAAAATTCCAATCATCATCAATGATTTTAATTTCCGTTAAATATGGAACACATAGCCCAGCACTATTTGGTCTTTTCAAGTAATCATTGCCTCTTAAAACTGTGCCTATTGCACTGGTTTCAGTCATGCCCCATGCAAAAGTTTGAGGAATATTAAATTTTTCGTTAAGGCTTATTACTTGATCTTCTGGTCTTGCTGCACCGCCAGCACCTATATCAATTAATGAAGTAAGGTCATATTCATCAAGTTTTGGATGATTTAACAAATCCCAGGATTGAGCTGGAACTCCACTTAAATTAGTAACTTTATATTTAGTTATTAATTCTAATGCATCAGTTGGGTCCCATTTACGCATTATTAATATGTTTCTCTTTGCAACCATCGACAACAAAAACTGTGTGATTAACCCAGTAACATGAAATAAAGGAACATTTAGAAGAACAGATGCATTTTCTAATTCTAAAAGTTGTTCATCATGAATTTTATTTCTTAGCTCGCCAAATGTATAAAAACCTAAAATTGAGTTTATTACTGCAAGGTGAGTAAGCATGACACCTTTTGGCAGGCCAGTGCTTCCTGAAGTATATAGAATTACATTTACATCTTCATCTTGAGCATTTTCCACTGGCCATGAATCGTAGTTACCACCAATTGTTTCATTAAAGATAGTGCAATTATTTACATCTTCATTGCTTATAATCACTACTTCTACATCTAAATCTTTTACATATTCATATCTTTTTTTGTCAACAAAAATGATCTTAACTTCACTATGTTCAACACCATATTTAAGCTCTTCTTTACGCCACCATGAATTTAATGGTACTGATGTAGCTCCATGCCCTGATACGCCCATGTGAGTGATAATCCATTCAGGCGAATTAACCATACAAATACCAATTCTATCTTTATGAGTTATTCCTTTATTAGATAGATAATTAGCAAGATTCTTTGCCTTAGAAATTATTTCAAAATAAGAATATTGAATATTATTATCAAGCATGAATGGAAAATCTCCATTCAACATCCCAATTAAATCGAATAAGTCTCGTAGAGTTTTAGGAGCATTTTTAAAAACTTTATAATCAATACCATTTAATAAGCTTCTATCTTCTAACTCTAATAATGGATTTACTTCCATCAATTCATCAAAAGCTACTTTAAGATTTCTTTCTGTGGTTATCTTTATATTTGACATGTTAAATAATCATGGAAAACTTTAAACTAAGATTATGTCAGAAGAAAATTTCTTTGTGAACAAGTTCCTTTTTTTTCAAGAAAAAAATCAAAATGATTATTTCTATAACTCTCTCGTATATATATTTGAGCATAATAAGAATGGAGCATTGGGCGTTGTGATGAATAAAATAATTCCTATCAGTGAAGAAAAAATATTTAAATCTCTAAATATTGATACATTTAATGATAAGAAACATATTCTTAATGGCGGTCCAGTTGATATAAATAAGTTATTTGTAATACATAATATTAAAAATGAAAAGGAATCTTTAACTGTCAAAAATGGATTAAATCTCACTTCAAGTATCGAAGTGCTTAAATCAATAGGTAAAGGGAATTTTAAAGGCAACTATAGACTAGCATTGGGTTATTGCGGCTGGGATGCTGGTCAATTAGATTATGAAGTATCAAAAAATAGTTGGCTTATCCTAGACAATAATCCTCAAATTATTTTCAACAAAGATCCCAATCACTTAGTTAAAGAAATATCTATGCAAGTTGGATATGACATAGATAAAATTCAAAATAGTGAGATTATTACTAAACATTAATGAAGATTTTTATTTCAATTGCATCTTATCAGGACAAGCTATTACCCGTAACTATACATAGCGCTTATTCTGCTGCTAAATATAAAGATAATTTATCTTTTGGTATTGTTGATCAATGTGATTTTAAATTAGATTTTAGTAAATCTAAGATTCATAAGCAGATTAGATATATACATTTAGATCCAAGTGTTGCTAGAGGTCCATGTTGGGCTAGGTCCTTAGCACAAACATTAATTTCTGATGAGGAATATTTTTTACAAATTGATTCACATACAATATTTGAAAAAAATTGGGATGAATATTTATTAAATTACATCAATACAATTAGCAAGAATCATGATAAACCCATAATTTCAGCATACCCACGTGGATTTGAAGTTCAGAATTTCGAAAAAAAAATCTTTACTAAAATGCAAGAAGATGATGACTCGACGCATGTAATGGTCTTAGATGAAGAAAAAGTATTTAAAGATGGGTACTTTTCTATGCAAAAAGGTTTATCTACTGGATCGAAAAAAATTTTTAAAGGTTTTTTACTCTCAGCAGGATTCTTATTCTCTTCAAGAAAATTTGTTGAATCAGTTCCATATGACCCATATTTGTATTTTGAGGGTGAAGAAACAAGTTTAGCTCTCAGATCATTTACAAGGGGTTATGATATCTTTCATATACCTAAAATCCCCCTATTCCATTGCTATGTAACAACATCTGACCAATTTAGTAGGCCTATGCATTGGAATGAAGAAGAAGATAAAAATAGAATTACACAATGGAGAGAATTACAAAAAATTAGCAAAAAGCGAATTGAAAATATAATTAATGGAAAGTTGATTGGCACATACGGTCTTGGTAATGAGAGAGATTTAAATGACTACAAAAATTTCTGTGGTATTGATATAAAGAATAAACAAATATTAAATCCAGATAATGTTTTTAAATTCAAAAATCTTCTTGAAAATGATTGGTTTAAAGGAAAAAATAAAAAGAAGGGTTTTTTATGGTAAAAAAATTGTTGCTTTCATTAACTATCATTTCTTCATTACATTTCTCTGCAGACGAAATCATAGTTAAAGGCAAAACTGTAGAATCTAATCAATCAATGGTCGTTACCAGGCATTTTTTAGCAACTGAAGTGGGTAATGCTATATTGGCGAGTGGTGGTAATGCTGTTGATGCTTCTGTAGCCATATCATTTGCTCTATCCGTAGTATTACCGCAATCAAGTCCACTTGGTGGTGGTGGATTTATGATTATTCATGATGCTAATACTAATATGAATTATGCGTTAGATTATCGTGAAATGGCTCCAAGCCGATCTTCAGAGGATATGTTTATTAATGATGGGGAAATAGATAGAGCCTTAGCATTAGAGTCATATTTAAGTTCTGGTGTACCAGGTACTGTATATGGCCTGTATTTAGCACATCAAAGGTTTGGATTATTGCCATGGAAAGAATTAATCGAACCTGCCATAGTTCTCGCAGAAGATGGTTTTCATGTAACAGCAACACTTGCAAATTCTCTCAGTAAAGAGACGAATATAAGAAAATTAAGTAAAACTGAAGATGGTCGAGAAATATTTTTTAGAGATGGTAAGCCATTAGAAGAAGGTATGTTGCTAATTCAAACAGATTTAGCAGAAACACTCAGATTAATATCAAAATTTGGACCAGCGGGATTCTATAAGGGAATAACAGCTCAAAAAATACATTTAGATATGAAAAATAATGGTGGACTTATTTCCATTGTGGATCTAGATAACTATGAAGCTAAATTTCGAGATGTTGTTGAATTTAATTACAAAGATATAACGATAGTAAGCATGCCTCCGCCTTCATCAGGTGGATTGTTGCTATCTCTCATGTTCAATATGCTTGAGAATGTTGATTTAGACAAGAAACCTCATACAGCTAATAATATATTGAAGATCAGTGAAATTATGCAAATAGCATATTCTCTCAGATCAATCCACCTTGGAGACCCTGATTTTTATTCTGTGCCGTCATCAATATTTTTAGATAAAAATTTTGCTAAGCAGTTACTTGAGAACATAAATGTTGATAAAACTAGCAGTGCTACCGATATTGACCCTACAAATTTTAAAATCAAAGAAAATACAACTCATTATTCAGTTGTTGACAAAAATGGTAATGCAGTAAGTACAACTACAACTCTCAATACAGCCTATGGATCAGGCATAGTTATAAAAGATACTGGGATTCTAATGAATAATGAAATGGATGATTTCTCTGCAGCTCCAAACCAACCTAACTATTTTGAATTACTTGGCAACGAAGCTAATAAAATAGAGCCAATGAAAAGACCTTTAAGTTCAATGACACCTACAATTGTATTTCAAGATGGTAAGCCAATCATTATTACTGGTGCCCAAGGTGGATCAAGGATAATAACAGCTGTCTTACAGATAATACTTAATTATCATGAATTCAATTTAGGTGCCGAAGAATCTGTGCATTTACATAGATATCATCATCAATGGAAGCCTGAGGTGTTAATGTATGAAATGTTCAGTGAAGATTTAATCAATGAATTAGAAAACCTAGGTTTTGAATTAAGACAAAGACCACCAAATTATGATTACAGTAACGGGATAACATCATCTATAATGATTGAGGATAATAAATTGATAGGTGTTAGTGACCCAAGGTCTGGTGATTATATGTCTATAGGAATATCGAAGAAAAAATGAATTTTGACGAATTTAATAATGATGTTTATATAAATCTTGGAATTATTGTTGGCTTAACTCTATTTGGGATTATAGTTGCTCGTACCCTCGTTTTTAAAGCTTTACTAAGCTTTGCCACAAGTAGTGAATCGATACATGATGATAATCTTATAAAGACGTTTAAAAAGCCATTAACCTTAATCCCTATAGGAATTGGTTTATATGCACTAATGCAAGCGTTGCCACTTACTGATACATATAACAATTATGCTGAACTTCTGATCAAAAGTTATTTTTATCTTGCTATATTCTGGTCTATAGCAGATACATTTGAACCTATCAGAGATTTTGTTGGCGAGAAATATAATTTTTTGTCAACCACACTTAGAGCCTGGCTATTTAGAGCATTAAAATTTGTTGCTTACTTACTTGGTATTGTAAGTGTATTAGAGGTATGGGGTGTTGATGCGGCATCAATTATTGCAGGATTAGGGCTATTCTCCGTTGCTTTAGCGTTAGGAGCACAAAACTTTTTTAAAAACCTAATAGGTGGACTTTTAATTATCGGAGAAAAAAGATTTAAACAAGGTGATTGGATTAATATTGAAGGAGTTGCCGAAGGTTCAGTCGAAAAAATAGATTTTAGATCAACATTAATTAGACGGTTTGATAAAGCTCCAATCTATGTACCAAACTCGGTTTTAAGTGATTCAGAAATAATTAACTTCTCTGAAATGCCATTTAGAAGAATAAGATTCCATGTAGGTCTTCTTTATGAGACATCTCCAGAAACTATTATGGCGATAAGAAAAGATATTGAATTATATATAGAAGAAAATAGTAATTTAGTTGATTCTGATCAAGTTCAATCAACTATACGTGTAACAGACTTTAATGATTCAAGTATTGATGTTTTGGTCAATTGTTTTACTAAGTCAACACAGTGGCATGATTATTGCGTAGCTAGAGAAGAGCTAATTCTTGAGATTATGCGTATAGTTAAAAAGAATGGGTCTGACTTTGCGTACCCTACTAGAACAATTCATTTAGAAAAAGATTGAACTTTTTTAAAACTCGTTAGTCAAAACTAATATCGACATCCTCACTCGATTAAGGGCATAGAAATATGCCCTTATTTTTGAATAAACATTTTTTACCTACTTCTGAAGAAATTAATCGAAATAAATGGCTCAAATAAATATGGGAAAGATCCATTAGAGAAATCCTTATCAAAGACAGATACTTATTAATGCACTAATGGTAGATGGAGCGACTGACGGGATTCGAACCCGTACCAAAAGCTTGGAAGGCT
>CENQ01134787.1_pt1 | contig 11783 bp, 22 predicted proteins | sample 356171 | NCBI WGS metagenome assembly CENQ01 (sample SAMEA2619802, study PRJEB7988) | marine metagenome | biome: marine biome (ENVO:00000447); feature: surface water layer (ENVO:00002042); material: "saline water (ENVO:00002010), including plankton (ENVO:xxxxxxxx)" | depth 5 m
TAGATAAACCTTCTTATCTAGGATACCTTAACTGTATCTTTAACTACTTTTAACCTTCTTGTCTTGGATTACTGATTGTCCTTTTTTCTTCCTTTTAATATCTGCGATAGCATTCTTTATCACAGTAAAAGGTGTGTTAAGTAATTTCATAAACTTTTTTCTGTTGTGCTTCTGGAATGATTCTTTCCAGTGAAATTGTTAACAATCCGTTACAAAATGTAACACTAGACACCTCAACATCCTCTGATAGGTTAAATGTCCTATCAAATGATCTTGCTGCTAGTCCTCTGTGAAGGAACTCATCGTTCCCTTCGCTAGGTCTTTCTCTAATAGACGTAATATGTAGTTGCTTTTCTTTTGTAGATACTTCTACTTCTTCTTTGCTCCAACCTGCTAAACCTAGTTCAATCTTCCACTCATTATCATTGAGTTTTTGGATGTTGTACGGAGGATAAGAACTGCTCTGGGGGTTTAGACCGAAAGCGTGTAATCTTGTAAATGTGTCATCTAGTCCGACACTGTATTTGTTGATTGCGTCAACAAGCACGTCCATATCTTTGGACGCAAAACGTGATAGTCCTGGCATAATAGTTCTCCTTATAAAGCGAGATGTAATTTGTAGTCCCCGAAGGCGACCAACTATATTTAGCGTAGGTAGTACAAATATACAAGTACGGTTGAGGTAGAAATGTCCGTATTGATACCTAATTTTGACTAAATAAAATGCTAAATAGCTTCATATAAAAGGGTAATTAAAAATGAAATCCTATCTCCCCTTTGTTATGCTTATATCTTTGACTGCACCAGGAATTGCAAGAGCTGACTTGACCCACAAACTAACAAGTTCAGTCCAACTACAAGTTGACGCAGGCTATACATCGGTTTCACGTGCGGGTAACTCCTATTCCACCAGTGGGTCTGGTGTGAGCACAACTATTACACCGTCAGGTGGTAGTGCTGCTAATAACCTAGGTGGTATTTCAGCAGTCAGCACAGCAGGGGTTGCTACTTTTGCATTGCCTGATGTAGCACAAACTACTCAAGGTAATTCATACAGCTTCACACAGAACATAACAACTGGTGATGCTATTGTAACTACTGCTGCTGATGTAGGTGACGTATTAGGTTACAGTAACATAGTTTCTACAGCACCAGGTACTCCATCTAACCTTGCTGGTACTATTGCAACTTCTGGAGCAATGGCACTAACAGCTGGTGGAAGTGGAACCTCAGCGACTGGACAGTTTGTCACCGAAATAACAATCCGATAGTAGGTGCATATATAATGAAACGTTACTTGTCTATCATAACGTTATCGTTGTTCGGAACTGCTGCGTATGCAGTTCCTGTGGTCCCAAATTTCCAACAAGGCTCTATGACTAGCCATACGGAAACTGAAAGTACCATAACCGAAACCATAAACTCAATAGATTATTCAACAGGATGGGAATACTCAGTGACAGGGGTAGGCATCAAAAACAATGGTGCAGCACTCAACCCCAACGTGAACACATCAACAGTGACAATCACACCAGCTGTGGGCACAGGAGACGCTACCGTAACAGGAAGCGTGACATCTTCATTCGACTCATTAGATTTCTCAGCAACAAACAACTTTCAAATCAATCAACCAGGCGAAGCTTTCCAATTTACTCAAAGTTATTCTGGACCTGGGATGACCAATCAAACAATAATTCAAAGAGTAACAGAAATAAAATCCGTCACAGATACAACAAGTACATTTACCCAGTAATAGCAACGGTTCTCAGCGTTCAATGTTTACCTTTACGTGCTGAAAGTGTAGGTGGTGTGTCTGCTACTGCAAATCCAATCGCGAATAGTTCAGGCTCAGTAACCAACCAGGCAATACAGGTTTTACAAGGTCCTTATGTAACTAACACATACGGTGGTGGTGTGCAATGTCAAGGTAGTACGTTAAACGTGACACCATACATCCAGTATTCAGACTCAAGAAAGCATCCTTGGGAAGATTTTTATAATGAACCACAATACAATATGTCTGACTTTACTGGTAGAACTACTAAACAAACCGTGACAGTAAAAAACTACCCTTGGGAGACTTGGTATGATACTAGAACCAAGACTGACGGTAGTAGGTGGTTTGAAGATGGTGCAGATATGCAAATAGAAGTTGATGTAGATGGAGCTGATGGTGTACCTGATCTTGTATCTAACGGTAACCTTGATCCTATCTGGTACAAACCAATACGTACAGATATGAGAGCAAACCAGAACTTTAACATCGGTTTATCTGCAACTCTCTCTATACCTATGAATAAGAAGTTGGTTGCACAGTGTCACGAAGCTGCTACTGCACAGATTGAAGCAGTCAATCAAGCAACTGCTAACAAGCGTTTAGACTTTGAGATAGCAAGATTGAAAAACTGTGGTGAATTGAAAAAAGCTGGTATTTACTTCCATCCAGCCTCACCTTATCACGCAGTCTGTGCTGATGTCGTGGTAACTGCACCAGGTGGTACAGTTCAACCACATTCACATAGCATACCTAAACCTGTATATCAGGATCCTACTTCATCCGACGGGTCGGCTTCAGATTTGAAAGACCTTTCGATTGGCGATATCGATTCGAAATAACTTCTGACCTAGTTGGTCTGTTATCTACCTTACCTAATTTCTTTTTAACAGCATCCATTCCCTTCTTAATAGCAGGTTTCACAACCCTTAGCAGTAAATCTGCTAGGGGTTTTGCTAATAGGGCTGATGTTGTTGCGACTGTAGCTATGACTGCTGTAGAAGATACTACAGGTGCACTTGGGACAAACTGTTCAATCGTTGGAATATCCTCCCACAATGTAATACAGATAGTCTCCTCTGGATTTAACTTATATCCAGTCACACGCTCTGTACCTGCCTGATTTGCGTCTCCAATGCGTCTAGCATTAACAGGAGGACATTCTACCTCTTTATCGCCTGACGGTGTTGGAGGAGCATCTGGTGGTGCTGGTGGTTCTATGTTCTCTGAAGGAGTTGTATCGACACCTTCAGCTTCTGGTTCCTCTGTTACCACTGTCTCCCACCTTAATCCACCTGCATCATAGTTCGGTGCTGTATAGTATGGCATACCACCATCACATAGAACTACATTACCTTCTGGATCGTCCTTTACCAGTGCAGTATTTTTATTTCCTTTCGTATTTTCTTTATTAGCCTCAACACAACCAGGCATATTGACAATAGGAGTACCTATACTTTGTACAATAGGAACTGTTGGTACATTTACCACAGGAGGTTGGGTCATCCAAACTCTTAAATCTCCTAAAGGTTGTACTGAATTATCTCTAATGATACGCACATTGATATTGTTGTTGGGTACAACTGGTATGTTATTCACCCCACCTTGTATCTGTGGTATATTAATCTCACTCATCGTTATAAGAGATGCTGATATTATCTAGCCCCTTTACCTCGCTAGGTTCTACTTTTATCTCTGGAGCAAATTGATTTTTCTCTTCCTCTTCCCATTCTTCTACAATCTTTTTCGCTTGACGATCTACGTCACGCATAGTGTTGTCAACTTTTAATTTGAACCACCACTTCTTTACCCATTCCAATAATCCTTTATACAAATGTCTCAAGTATGGGTTGTTTTGTTTAAATATCCACTTATCTACTTTCTGATACCAAGTAATCTCTCCGTTACCTGGTAGTATTTCCTTGAATCTGTGTACCATTTGGAACCTCCAATCTATAATCGCTAGGCACCTTAATACCATTTACTCCACCTGTTGTGGTAGAGAAACCTTTAAGTTGCCTGTATACTTCTTCTGAAATTAATACACGTAACTCTAATGCAGAGGCTTCTTTCCTTTTCTCAGGACCTCCTTGCCACTGATCTAGTTGGTGTTGAACCCCAACGGTTGCACCTGTTCCAAGTACAGCCGCTGCGGTTACTCCAGTTGTTACCTTTTGTAAATCCATTAGAACCCGATAGGAGCTGAAGGTGCTGGTAAACTTGGTGAAGGTAGAGGTAAAGTATTACTTGGTGGTGCCATATCAGATGGCTCATCCATAGGCAACATCTTTATTGCACCTCCAAGTGCTCCACCACCTATAGACCCTAGTGCTTTCTCTTTGACTGATTCTATGATTGCATCCTTACGAATGAAGACGTAGCCACCAACACCAATAACGGTAAGAGATACAACACCAGACGCAATAGCGATGATGTTAACAATTTTCTGCATAGTAAATTCAATAACTAATTTATATATGTTAGTAGTTGAAGAAGGTTTCTTCTTCACAATACTCGTTATGATAATTATCTAATTTTTTTATAAGTCTGTCCAACCTCAATACACTAGAAGGATCACGACGTTGTTGCTCTAAGCAAGCTTCGCGTAGATCCTTTATATCTTTGCTATTGAACCTCATCGTTCTAACAGTTTTTATTTAAGTCCTCTGCCATATTACCGCCTATATCAGATCCCTGATCACCACCGAACATAGCCACCCAACCAGCAGCGACCCAACCAATAAAGGGGATGCCACTAACAGCAGGAGCAGCAGATGCACCAATCGATGTACCCACCAAACGTCCTGTTCCTTTTGCTGCTCCGATTGCTTCAATACAGGCTTCGCTTTTTCGAGCGTCAGTAACCTTCTGTGATTGCTGTGGTGTCAAACCAGGTGGCATATCTATCCAAGACCTATGGTTAGATACAGGTCCGCCCTGATTAATCTGACCATCCATAAAGTACTCTTCAGTAATCTGAGTTGTCTCTGTTGCGAGTCCTAGGAATCCACCCTTCTCTTTGATGTCCTTAGTAATGAATGCTGTCTTAGGATCGTTAGCACTGTAACTAATCTTATATCCATCTTCACTTACCGATGCAACATAGGACGTATAGGGTCCTGTTGGTACGGTAATGTCTGGTAGTTTGCTCTCGTTCTTAGCATTGTTAACGAGCATTCCAATCATTCCAATGTGTGAAACAGAAACTATGCTGCCAACAACACCGATGGAAATCCACTTCCACTTGTTTTCCATTTACTTAATCTCAGGTTTAATACTAATAGGTGCCTGTTCAATACGAATAGTTTGTGCAGGTGCAGTTTGTGCTGCTGCTGCAATAAGTTTCTCCATATCGGATTTGGATATGCCACCACCATTACTTCCACCACCGTTACTTCCACCCTTTTTGGTCGTTTGAACGCCAAAAGTAGCTAAAACTCCAGTGAAGACCGAAGCTATGAAGGTCGGATCGAGATCCTGTTTAGGCATCTTGAGTGCCGATGGCAACTCCACATACGCTAACGTCAAGATCGCACCACTCCAAACCAAAATACCAAGCCTAACAAAAGTAGACAAGATCATCATCTGTTCTTCTTTGTCCTCAGCAGCGTCTTTAAGTTTAGAAAAGAAACCTTTCTTTTCTTCCTTTGCAGGTGCTTTGGGTTCTTCTGGCTTAGGCATTTTATATTACAAGGCTATTTCTATATAGGCTATTCTTCCCCTACTACTTTTTTCTTACCGATATTGTACTTAGATTCCAAGTTCCACTCACCTTTCTCTTTGTAAGAAATCACTTTGATTTGGTTCAAAGGTGCGAGTTCACCGAGTTTACTTTCCTGTACAATGTCAATCAAACCCCAATCAGATAGTAGTTTTGTAATTCTATTACGTCTCTCTACATCATTAGATGTTATGTTCGCGTGCTTTCCATCCAAAGCGAAGAGTTCTTTGAAGTGCACAATGTAATACTTACCCTTCTTGTGAAGTATATGACAAGACTGGAATAATTTTTTCTCTTTCCTACTCGCTACACCAATTCTTGTTAGTGTCTCTCTTACCTTTAAGAAGTCATCAGGTTGTCGCAATGAAACCTCGACCATAATATCGGTAGACCAAGATACCTCTTGCTCATCACTCATCTCATTCCTCCAGTATTTAATTTAGATTTGATCAACTCAATCTGATCGTTAGTCAGAATTCGTAATGCATCCCGAGCTTTGTCATCATTGTACTTAAAGTATTTTTTGATGAGATCAAGGTGTTCAACCTTGTCTTTCTTCTGCCAAGGAGAGAAACGACGTTTCTTTCTCAGACTATTTAGATAAAACGAATATTGCATATCCTTATCAATGTGATGATTCAAATTCATCTCATTAGAATAGATGATCGTATCTATGAAACTACTTAAACATTTGTTTACAACGTATGGAGGATAGTTCTTCATCCAATCATCACCACGTTCTTTTAGATCTTCCTTAGTCCAGTTAATACTGTTGAGATAATCAGTTAAAGGGTAGTTGTGCTTGCTCATAGTTTGTGATTAGTAGTTCTTTACGTTTGGATTGATCGAGGTTATAAGATCCAGTTGACCTCATAGTATATGTTAGATCCCATTCTTGCATAGTGTGACCGTCAAACAATTTCCTGATGTGTTCATTTGAATTGTATGTAACCATCCACTTGTTTGTAGACTCATTACAGTCCTTAGCAAATTTGTTATGGTTGAATCCCTTATGCATATTTCCTTTCTTACCATAGAGAAAGTCTTTAATATTATAAGGAGGATCCATAAAAACAAAAGCATCACCACCCAATAGTTTTTCATATGAGAGGTTTGTTATCTTCCATCCTTGCATCATTTCAGAATACATTGTTAGTTTGTATATACCATTCAAACTAAAGTTCTGGTTAGATGCCTGTCTTGAGAAGGATGAGTTCATTGTCAGACCTGAGAATGAACACTTGTTGATAATGTAAAAGTATGCTGCTCTTAGTACAGCATCATTACCTTTTGATTCTAAACCCTCCTTTGCTTCATCAAATAACTGTGATGCTTTGTCTGGAACTTCGTGTTGTTTTTTAAACTCTGCAATAAGAGGTACCAATTCTAACTCATTATCTCTTAATTGTACATAGAAATTATAAAGAGGTTTGTATAGATCATTGATCCATATATCTGCGTTTGGATATTGTTTGCAAACTTCTATCGCTACTGAACAACCACCTATAAATGGTTCTCTATACTCTTTAAAGTCTGGCATCTTACTGACCAGATATTTTGCAGCACGAGATTTTCCACCAGGATATCGTAGAGGTGTTTTCAAAGATTTCAATGACATAAAAACGATTAGCCTAGACCTGGTGATGATGTACGTTTAGAAGCAATATCGTGTGCTTCTTCACCTGTTACAAATCCATCTAGGTTATCATCTTGAACTAATTTAACGTTCAACATATTCTGTCCGAAAGGACCTCCATTGATAGCACCTGTAGGAAATGCATTAAAACTTATATTAGCACGTGCTTCGTCTCCTTGGTGAGGAATTGTAAAATGTAACAACCAACTAGGAAATATTACTAGAGTGCCTGGTGTGTGCTTAGGTGCAGGTAGAGCATTCTCATATTCAGATGAAATAATTTCTAGTTGGTTATGTGATCTTGCATAGACAGGATCTTGAAACATAGTAGGATAACCTTCTTGTAAGACATAAGTTCCACTCCAATATGATAGTGGATGTCTGTGTAACTGATGACAACCACCACTATGAGGAGGTGATACTACACCCCACATTAAACTAATCTCAAAGTCACCCCACATTTCAAACTTCTGGTGTACCTTTATCTCTCTCATACAAGAGTGAATCCAATCTGTAAGTTCTTTAAACTCTGGTAGGAGATGAAGGTTACCTTTAGTAGTCTGTACAGTATATGGTATGTTGAACTGTCCACGCTCAATAGGATTGAGTGCATCAATTACAGGATCAACTAATTCTTTATTCTCAAAAGTATATACATCAGTAGGAAAATACTGATGCACGTTCATAGTCTCCCTTATCTTGGGGTCTGACTTATGGTCACTCGTCATTTAGAAATTCTTCTTTCAGTATTGCTTTAATCTCTTCAAGAGATTTACCAGAACCAGACATATCATCGATAACAGTATTCAGACCACCTTGTACTAGATCCAGAAAATTATCACCTAGTTTATCTGGGTGATCTCCCTTCAGTTCATTGTATCTAAGTGCCATATTATAACATTCCATTGCATCTGGCACTTCTGGGTCGAATGTAATGGTTCCGCTAAAATCCAAGACTTCAGCAAGAGGAGAGTCATTCCAATTAAATGTAATACCGTCAGGCATTTTATCTAATAGAACACCAAGTCCTTCGTTGATTAAACCAGGTGATTTCTGATTCTTATATGGTGCAACAGTACCACGACATAAGCACTTGTCAGGACCTATAAGTCCAAGTCCTTTTGTCTTAGGATCTGCTAACTGTTCTATGGATGCAATGATAAGTGAATCCTTTTGTACATCGTGTATTACGAGATAGTCAAACTCATCTCCCATATACACTTCCATATCATTTTTTCTTTTCTTCCTAAGATCTAAACTCTTTTGATGTCCTTCAAATCTTTTGACCTGTATCTTCTTAGATGTGTAGGGTTTCATAAAATCCCATCCAACATCAATACCAGTATCGGGTTCGCAAAGTTGATCACGTTCTAAAGTAATGTACTCATAGAATTTCCACGCAAAGAAATACTCAGACGCACGTCCACGAATACGGTGTGTTACTGCTGTCTTTTCTTTAGGGGAAATTCTTTTTCTACTCATTTGAACTGGCACCTCATCATTAGTTCAGTGCAACAAGCAACGAGGTTCACTTCTTGATCAGCAACAAATGCTGCTTTATATTGATAGTCACCAATAATAAGAACTGCTTCGGGGATTGATGCGGGTTTTAAATATGTATACAAGTTATCATATATTTTACGCATAATCTGTGTAGGTTCATTATCCAAATTCTGTACGACCCACTTCTTCATATTCGTAAACTCTTTCTTATCAATGTATCCCATAAGATCATCGAGTTTTGTATCAGAAATTGCTGCAAGAACTCCTGTATCAATCTTACCAATAGAACTATACCTCTGCAACTCATTAAGAGTTCTACGGAAGTCTGGGAAATATTTTTGTACGAGTGCAACCAATACTTTTGGTTCTGCTTCAACTCTCTGCTCTGCAAGGATATCTTGAATCCTTTTAAAGAACTGAGCAGCAAGTTGCTGCTTCTCTTTACCAGAGATACTAAAGTCTACAACAGAACAACGTGAGTGTAGAGGTTCAATGATCTTATTCTTATAGTTGCAAGTGAATATAAATCTACAGTTGCTAGAAAACTCTTCGATGTTCGCACGGAGAAGTAACTGAACATCATTTGTGGTATTATCTGCTTCATCAATAATAATAACCTTAGCACCACCAGTTAGAGAAACGGTTGATGCAAAGTTCTTTGCTTGATTTCTAACTGTGTCAAGGAACCTACCTTCATCAGATCCATTGATGACATAATAATCTGCACCGATCTCTTCACACAATGCTTTTGCTACGGTGGTCTTACCAATACCAGGAGGTCCGCTTAACAAGAGATTAGGAATCTTACCTTGCTCTACAAACTTTGTTAGTACAGACTTGATATTATCAGGAAGAATACAATCCTCGATCTTACGAGGACGGTACTGTTCACACCAAAGAAAATCACTCATTATAAAGATAGTATAGTAAGATTAAAACTAAAAATAATTCTATCCTGTTTTGACCGATGTGGCAAGGATTGATGCATCAGTTGTGCAGGAAAAAATATAATATCACCTTCTTTCATTGAAGGTGTTATCTCTTCTGGAAACCCTGTCCAAGGATCTGGAAAGGGAGAAAAGAAATTTGTTGCCGAATGATCACTCCCTAGTTGAGCATAGAAAATGGCAGACCATCCGTACACACTGTGTGTATGTACTGGATGCATCTGACCAGATGTATATTTCTGACACCAACTAGAAGGAACACTGAAGTCAACTTGTTGAGTTCTTCGGAACCAACCTATAGGTTTCTTTAGGACATCAAGTAATTGTTTATGATAAGGGGGAGTAAATCCATTGCCATAATACTTACAATAGTCAGAATAGAATGGTTCGCCAAACTCTGTACAATCAGGATCGTTAAAATCTACAAGAGATAGTATATCCTTTTTGACACTCTGCCACTCAGGTACACTCTGTATTGCGTACGGTATTGAAAAGAGAGTGCCTACTGTCATTTCGTATCAGGTTCTAGTGCAATATAATATTCCAAGTTGTTTGCTTCGGAAATAAAATGAGAAACTTTATTCTTAGCAACAGAAACAGAATAGTCACCAGGTAGAAGTTTAAGATTCTCAACCTTAAAGCAATAACAGAAATCATCAGTACCCTCCTTTACTGTACCTACTGGTACTGAATATGTATTGGAAGTTTCGTTCTTCTTATCACATACTTGTAAACGAATTTCCTTATCCATATTATATAAGCATAGATCTTGAACTTGATATACACTTGCTGCTCTCAACAAATCAGAAATAACCTCTGTCTTGAGATTAAATCTAACATCAATATCTGGCATCTGAATTCCTTTGTTAGGAACTTTAGGAATTACTGTTGGGTCTGAGTAGTAGAACGTACCCTTTGACTTAGACGACTCATCTGTAGTGATGAGTTTTTGACTATGTGTGAAGTCGAAGATTGGATTCTCAAAGAGTGAGAGAGAAGAAAGGAAGACACCCAAATCATAAATCGCGACTTGTTGTGGGAACGCTTCAGTAATGTCAGCACTAGCGAAGATGTTCTTGTTGACAGAAAGTGTCCTAAGTGTGCTACCTTTATCAATAACGATAGACTTGTTAATCGTGGCAAAATTCTTAAGGATGTTTTGAGTTCTTTTAGATAGTTTAACAATGCTCATAATAAGGAGTGAATTTACTTGTCATAGTCAACAGTAAATGCTGTTGAACCAGAGATGTTTTTGTTTGATGTTTCTCTCTTGTCAGAGAAGTGAAGGAGGAGCATACCATAGTGGATGATCTTTAAGATATCCCTTCGTGCTGTACCCTTCCTATCATAGCGTGAAGCATACTTGAGGACATTACTCCTACAAAATGCTTCAGCGTCTCCTACAGAGTCAATAAGGTCAAGAGTCTGTACGTTACCGACAGAATAATGACCTTTGTATGTGTTGCTGATGTACTCAGAGATCTCTTTTAGAATCTCATCTTCATTGTACTTTCTCATACTACGTAACCGTATTGTTCTCGGAGGATCTTTTTGTAAGGTTTACCCAAGTCTTTGAGTTCCTTTACTAATTTTAACTTGTTATGTAAAGCAGTATCACCGCCTAGTTTAAGGGCGGTGATTACTGTTGCAAGTTCTTCGTCGTTAATTGGAAGATCCATTTGAATTAATTCTAACTTAGTTTTGTGGTTCTGTCAATTCCTCCTTGTTAAGGTCGAACTCTGCATCAATCTTATCATACAATTCTAAGAATGCTTGCTTTGTCTCATCATCAAATCTATTGATGCTGTACTGGATAGCGTCTTCTTTAGAACCGAAGATCTCAAATGCTTTAACGATGTGAACCAACCTACGTGTGGAGATCACTTCGTCAACACCACCATCGTTGAATGTCTTACGAATGATCTGTGCCCAATCTGCAAGACGTGCACAGAACTCTGCATCATTGCATAGTGCTTTGAGGATACGAGTCTCGGTAACTGTGGATGGATAATCTTGCTCAAGAGTGATAGCAAATCTCTCTAGGAATGCTTCGTTAAGTACGTTAGTACCGATGAAACGTCCGTCCTCAGAACCTTTACCTTTTGTGTTAGCAGTTGCTATTACATTGAAACCTTTAGCAGGTTTTACATACTTACCAATCTTCTTAAGGAAGACACCTTTGCCTTCAAGAATAGATTGTAG
>CENQ01302298.1_pt1 | contig 11749 bp, 12 predicted proteins | sample 356171 | NCBI WGS metagenome assembly CENQ01 (sample SAMEA2619802, study PRJEB7988) | marine metagenome | biome: marine biome (ENVO:00000447); feature: surface water layer (ENVO:00002042); material: "saline water (ENVO:00002010), including plankton (ENVO:xxxxxxxx)" | depth 5 m
CAAGTGGTGTGTATATTGTCCAAGCTGTAACAGCTGGTGATATTGCAACACAGAAAGTTATGCTTATTAAATAATAATTTATAAATAATAAGAGGGGAATGATTAGTCTTTCTCTTCCAAAAAATAATTAAAGTCATCATTTATATTATTCCTCTCTTATTTAATAAATTAAAACCAAGCCCTTTTTATTAAAAAAGGGCTTAGTTATATAAAGGGATTATTTTATGTTCAAAATATTTTTGATTAGTATTTTAATTTTTTTTTCATGTAGTGATACTGAAAATCTTACAGGTTTAGTAATATCTGGATGTACAAATATTGAATCATGTAATTATAATTCTTTTGCTACTATAGATGATGATTCTTGCATATTAGCTGGATATTCTTTTGATAGTAATGGCAATTTTAAAAATGATTTATCAGGTCAGTATGATTGTTTAGGCCAGTGTGGGGGTAGTACTGATTTTTCAGTACAATATAATTTGTGTTCATCTTGGGAAATAACTCAAGTTCAAAATGGTTTAAATCTCAGTGCTTGCTCTGGCTTTAACGAAAATGGTGAGCAAGTAGAAGATACTTCTAGCTGGACATATGGTAGTGTATATAACTCTAGTTTTGAGTGTTTGGGTTCTATAGAACAACCTCTTGTAATTAATGAATTTTTGGCATCAAATGATGTTTGGTGTGAGGATGGAACTAATAGTTGCTCTAATTGTGAGTTTTGTGGTAAAGATTATGTGGAGTTTATGAATATAACTAATAGTCCTTTAGATATTTCTGGTTGGGTGTTTGGTGATGAGGTTGGAGATGTTGGTGCAGTAGCTCCTAATGGTACTATTGTTGAACCTGGAGGTTTATTATTAGTTTGGTTTACGGGAGAATCTGATGCTCTTTGGCCAGAGGCATCTGATGGACTTAGCGCTTCAGGTGAAAGTATTTGGGTTGCTACTGGTGAAAATAGTGATACTATAATTGAGTTTGATTTTTTATCTCAATCTACAGACATATCCCAATCACGGTGTCCTGATGGCTCTGGAGAATTTCAATCTGTGGTACCTACACCAGGTATATTAAATTGCAATGATTAATTTTTTATTAATATTAATTTCTACTTTTTCATTTATCAGTTGTAATCAACTTATTAAGCCTATTGATACATACATAATTGATTGCCACGAACCTTCTGATATAGCGTATGATAATTTTGATGATACTTTTTATTGTGTAAGCGATGAAGGTTATATAAGTCACATTAGTATTGATGGAAAATTACTAAGAAAATTTAAATTGGATCTAAGAGATATGGAGTCAGTCCATGTAGATAGTAATTATATTTACGTTATTGATGAAAGAACAAGACAAGTAATTACCTTGGGTAAATTAAATTTAAATGAAATAAATAGAAAAATCATTTCTTATTTTGGTGGTTCTAATAAAGGTTTTGAAGGGATGACATTTAATCCAGTTAATAAAAAATGGTTGACTGTAACTGAAAAATCACCTGTAATTATTTTTGAGTTAGATGAATTTTTTAATATTAATAATTTAATTCATGAACCGAAAAAATTATCAGAAGTATCTGGTGTAACTTTTTATAATAATTACTTGTGGTTTCTTGGTGATGAAGATCGAACTTTATCTAAAGCTGACCCTTTAACTTATAAAGTAGTAGATGTTTGGATTGTAGATGTACCAACCCCAGAGGGTATTGCTTTTGCAAATGGATTTTTATATTTAGCTAGTGATAATTTTAATATGATATATAAAATGGATTTTAAAGAATGAAACTATTAACTTTTTTTATATTATTTTCAAGTTTATTTTCACAGTTTTCAATATATAAAGGTAGTGATTATATGCGTTTTTCTGGGAACGTATCATTTTACTATAACAATAGATTATATGATGAGGTTGAATCTAATGGTTATAAAAAAGATAGATTTGGTCTTAAAGATGCTCGTTTTCAGATAAAAGGAGAATTAAGAAAAAAAATAAAATATCAAATTGAGGTTGATTTTGCAAAATTTAAAGGTGATACTTATATTGACGAAATAGAAGAAATTATTGAAGATGAAGTTAATAAGATTACTGAAAAAATGGAATTCGAATCATTTTTACTTGATGCTTATGCTTCCATGAAATTACCAATTAAAGGATCTAACATAACGGTTGGTTATTTTAAAATTCCATTTACTAGAAATAATATGGGAAGATCTAAAGATAGTCCTTGGATTGATAGAGCTGATGTTATTGAAGATGCAATCAATAGGAGAGATGTAGGTATTATGATAACTCAAAAATTTTTTTCAGATCAGATAATTTTTAATTTTGCAACAGTCAATGGACTAGGTGATGTAACAAAAAATAATGATAAAAGTGGAAGCTTAGAAACTATTGCAAGATTAGATTATACTTTTGGCCTAAATTTTGGAAAATATGGTAATAAAACAATTCTACCAGGAAGATTAAAAATAGCAGATAGGATTGATTACAGAAAAACCCCAATTCCAACCGTTGGTTTTGGATTTAGTTACAGGTATGCTGATAAAGAAGAGAGTATGATTTATGATGATGATGATCAATGGCCGTTAGCTGTTGATGGTATTAAGAAAGTAAAAGGATACGATATTGGATTTATGTATCAAGGATTTTCAATGCAGTATGATTTTTATATAAAAGAAATTACTCCTAATGATTACTCTCCCGGTTCCGATAGCAATATTCTATGGTTTGTTGATGAAAATAATAGAACATTTGAGTTTTCTGGGCAGCTTTTACATTTAAATTATTTCTTTAAAAATTTAAATTTAGTAACATCATTTAGATGGGAAGAAATTAATCCTAACTCACTTTTAACAACAGTGAATACTGAAGGGAATTTAGCAAATACTTGGAATACTAATTTAGGTTTTGGTTTATGTTATATGATAGATGGTATGAATACTGCTTTAAAATTCCAATATATTCACAGACTACCAAGAGGAGATAGGTTATCTGATTATTCACTAAGTTCTTTGATTAATAATATTAGAGATGATTTTGATGGAATAAGATCACCTGAACCATGGAAGAAATCAGAGCTTAGACTAGGAGTTCAATTTTTAATTAGATAAAAAGCTCTTGAATTAAATTTTATTTTATACATAATAGAGGAATAATTGGTCTTTTTAATTTCAGAAAATTAGATAAAAAACCCTTCAATTAAATGAAGAGTTTTTTATTATATTATGTTTATGGTAAAAGCTGTTATCTAGTTGATATTTTAGAATTAAATTAATATAAAATTAAATTAGATTATTTTTGGTACTGTAGATGATAGTTATTCAAAATCTTTTTTAAAAAAAATTTATAAATAAACAAGTAGAGGTGAAAAAATGAAAAAAATTATTATTTCAATAATAGTTAGTTTAAGCTTTGCAGCAATTGAATTTAGTGGTGATGCAAGATTCAGACCAAGATATGATGTTAAAGAATATACAAATTCTGATAATACTGCTGATTTTTATTTCCTATATAGAGGAAGATTAAATATTAAAGCAGATATTGGTGAAGGTTGGTTTTTTAGCACAAAAATTGGTACTAATGATGTAGCAGGAATGACTAAAATGGGTTCAATAACTAGCGGCCCAAGTGATGGACCAGGAAATCTTAATTCTAATAGACCTAATTTAAGTTTTTTAGAATTATACTACGGTTATATGGAAGAAAATAAAGGGTTATGGGTTGGAGCTTTTCCATTAAAATATACACCAGCTTATGATTTACATTTTTATTCTGATAATTTGGTGGATATCCCCTTTGTTTTATTTAATCATAGCTCAGTTACAGGGATGGCCGGTTATAAAATTGTAGGCGATTATAAATTAAATTGGTTTTTATCTTTAGATGAAAATGTAGCAAACTCTGTAGAAGCAGTTCTAGATGGTGTTGAACAAACAGAAAAAGATAGTTATACACTTGGTCTTAATTCAGCATTTAACATCAATAATATTACTATAACCCCAAGTGTTTTACTTTCTTTTGGCAAAGATGACTTACCAAATACGTATGGATTTGATTTAGGATTTCCAAAATTTTCAAAAATAACATCTGGCTTTTCATATTTCCTATCAGATCATGAAGATTATGATGCGAATCTTATAAGGTTTTCTGCTTCTGATGGTAAATGGAAATTATTTTATGATTTGGTAGATAAAAAAAATACAATTGTAGACTTAGATGGTGAACTTACTACATCAGATGATTCTTTATCATACCTTTGGTTATCATATAAATTTGTATGTTATAAAAGTAATAATGGTTCAGTATCAATAAGTCCAACTTATAGAATTCAAAATGGTGGATATAGCTCTGGTGTATTTGATGAAGATTATTCAAGATCAAAGTTTGAAATAACAACAGAAATAAAATTCAATTAATAAAAGCTATCTAATAACTTTCTAACAAACTACTAATAAATTTGAATATGGTTAACATCATATCACATATCGTTATAGTTGAAGATGAAAAAGATATACAGAGTCTATTAAAATATAATTTAGAGAAAAAAAATTATAAATGCACATCAGCATATGATGGAGAAAGTGCAATTAAGATAATAAGAGAATCATCGCCTGATTTAATATTGTTAGATTTGATGTTACCAGGTATTGATGGGCTTGATGTCTGTAGGATTTTAAAAAATAAAGCAGAAACTCAAGATATTCCTATTATTATGCTGACAGCAAAGGGTGAAGAGTCTGATATTGTTAAAGGTTTAGAGATAGGCGCAGATGATTACGTAACAAAACCATTTAGTATTAAGGTTTTATTAGCTAGAGTTAAATCACTTTTAAGAAGAAAATCAGATAGTGAAACATCAGATTCATTAAATTATGAAAATTTATTTATACATGCAGGTAAAAGAGAAGTTAAGGTTGAAAATAAAATAATTGATCTAACATATACTGAATTTCAAATATTATTTATACTAGCAAGTCATCCAAATTGGGTTTATACAAGGAACCAATTAATTGATGAAATTAGAGGTTACGATTATCCTGTTACAGATAGGTCTATTGATTTCCAATTTGTTGGATTGAGGAAGAAACTTGGGAAAGCTTCCAAGTTTCTTAAAACTGTAAGGGGTGTTGGTTATAGATTCCTTACTGAAGATAATTAGTATTTTTTATTTTAGTATTAAAATATGGAATTTTCTTTAATAGATTATAGCTCATGAATGATAATTTAAAAACTATTTTTAAGGTACTTAGTGTATTTTTATGCTTGTATCTTTTTTTAGTAGGTATAAATGGTTTATCAAGTGGAATTAAATTACTGGGTGGCGATTTTGCCAGGCAAGTTATGTCAACAACTAGTAATCCTTTTGTTGCATTGTTTATAGGGATTTTAGCTACAACTTTATTCCAAAGCTCATCAACAACAACATCCTTAATTGTGGCAATGGTAGGAGGAGGGACTCTTACTTTAGGTGGAGCAATCCCAATGATTATGGGGGCTAATATAGGCACAACAGTTACTAATACAATTGTTTCTATTGGTCATTTACAGCGTGGCAATGAATTTAAAAGAGCATTTCAGGCCGCAACAGTCCATGATTTTTTTAATGTGTTTGCTGTAATAATTCTACTTCCTATTGAGATTGCTTTTGGTTTATTAGAAAAGTCTGCATCCTGGTTAGGAGTACAATTATTCGGTACTATAAGTACAACAGAAGTATTTAAAAGCCCTGTTAAAATTGCTATTAAATGGGGTGCAAAAAAAGTTCAATTATTAAGTTTCGACAATAATATTTTATATATACTTATAAGTGTATTTATAACTTTTTTAATGCTATATTTCATTGTTAAGCTATTAAGGAGCTTAGTATTAAAAAAAGTTGAAGTTTTTTTTGATACATACATATTTAAAACAGCTTTAAGAGCAATGGTTTTCGGTGTATTTTTAACAATCTCAGTTCAAAGTTCATCAATAACTACTTCAACTGTGATTCCGCTTGCTGGAGCTGGAGTATTAACTTTGAGACAAATTTATCCATTTACATTGGGTGCTAATATTGGAACAACCGTAACAGCATTGCTTGCGTCATTATCGCTTAATGTAACAGCTATGGTTGCATCATTTGCACATTTATTTTTTAATATCTTTGGAATTTTAATTATTTACTTAAATCCATATTTGAGTGAAATTCCTATTAAAATTTCTGAGAAATTTGCAGATTTAACTTTAAAAAATAAATTTTTTCCTATTATTTATTTAATTGTTATGTTTTTTATTGTTCCTTTTTTAATTATATTTTCATGGGGGTAATAGTATGGATTTTTTAACAGGTATATTTAAAGTATTCAATTCAGATAATTTATTAAATCAGGCATTATTAGATTGTTATAAAATGCTAGATCTTACTAAGAAAATGTTTAATGAATCTATGGATAATTTAAGATATGATAAAGGTAGTGAAATTGATATTTATTTAATGGACAAAGAAATTAATGAGTTTGAAAGAGTTGTTAGAAGAAAAATAATGACTCATCTTTCTGTTAATTCAGAAACTAATTTATCTGCAGGCTTAGTTTTGGTTAGCGTTGTTATCGATATTGAAAGGATTGGAGATTATACAAAAAATATTTGTGATTTAGCAGTTAATCACAAAGGAAAATTATTATTTGGATCAGAAGAAAAAAAATTAAGTATCATTGAAAATAATGTTAAAGATTATTTTAATAATACAATTGATGCATTTAAAAATCAAGATATAGATTTAGCAAGAAAATTAATGGAAGAATACAAAAGTGATATTTCTATCGAGAGTTCTAAGTTGGTTAATTCTATTATATCTGGTGAAACAAAAGATTTATCTCCTATTCAAGCAGGTTCATTATGCTTGTATTTAAGATATTTAAAAAGAATTTCGGGTCATTCAAAAAACTTAGTTTCAAGCATAGTTAATCCATTTGAAAGAATTGGTTATTCCGAGTAAAAATAAATCTATTTTATTTTTATGCACAGGCAACTCATGTCGTTCTCAAATGGCAGAAGGCTTAGGTAGGAAAATCTTAAAAAATTTCAATGTATCAAGTGCTGGAACAAATCCAGAAAATGTTAATATAAATGCAATTAAATCAATGATGGAGATAGGCATTGATATATCTAATTATAAATCAAAAAAAATTTCAATTGAAAAAATAAATAATTTTGATTTAGTAATTACTCTCTGCGGTGATGCAAAAGATAAATGTCCTATTATAAATTCTAAAAAACATATTCATTGGCCAATTAAGGATCCTTCAAAATTTAAGGGAAATCATAGTCAAATCATGATTGGCTTCTCCAAAGTTAGAGATTTAATTGAAAGAAAAATTATAGATTTAAATGAAAATATTAATTTTAATTAAATGAAAAAGCTCTTACCAAATAAAATTTTTAGCAGAATATTTACAACTAATTTATTCATTATTTCAGTTGTTGTTATATTATTTTTATGGTTATTTAATTTTTATTTTACTTCGTTTTACTATTTAGAAAAAGAAAGTGATTTAGAATCTAGAGCAATTTTATTTTCTAAATTATTAGGAACATATACTGATTTTAATGATGTAGACTTATCTTTAATTTGTAAAGAATTAAAACAAGATACAAAAACCCGTTATACTGTAATTAATAAAAATGGTATTGTTTTAGGTGATTCTGATGAAAATCCAAAATCAATGGATAATCATTTATCTAGGCCAGAGGTACTTGAAGCAAATAATGGCAAAATTGGTAGATCGATTAGATACAGCAATACAGTTAAAGAAAAGATGCTGTATTTGGCTATTTTACAGAATATTAATGGTGAGCAAATTATTATTAGGACTTCAGTTCGATTAAATTCTCTTAAAAGTAATATTTCATTGCTTACTTCTGAAATTATAAAGTCTTCAATTTATATATTAATTGCAACACTTGGAATTAGCTTATTTATATCAAGAAAAATTGCTAATCCTCTTGAGAAAATGGTAGTTAATGCCATGGCTTTTTCAAAAGGTGAATTTCAATCAAGAATCAAACCATCAAATACAATCGAAATTAATAGTTTAGCTAAATCATTAAATATCATGGCTACTCAATTAGATGAAAGGATAAAGTTAATAACTTTACAAAAAAATGAGAATGACGCAATTTTAGCTAGCATGGCAGAGGGTTTAGTCGCTGTAGACTATTCAAATAAAATTATAAAAACTAATGATTTTTTTAGAGATTTATTTGAGCTGAAAGGAAGAGCAGTTGGTCTTGATATTAATAATGTAATTAAAGATAAGAAATTTTTGAAATTTTATAAAGATTTAACAAATCATAAAAATATAGATAATAAAGAGGTCACTATTGATAATATAAAAAACAAGACAATTTTATGTTCGGCCACAATACTTAAAGATCAAGAGGATAATTTTATTGGTCATGTAATTGTGGTCAATGATATTACAAGATTACGAAATTTAGAAAAAGTAAGACAAGAATTTGTAGCAAACGTATCTCATGAGCTAAAAACACCTATAACAGCATTAAAAGGTTATGTTGAGACCTTAAAAGATGTTGATAATGATGAGGATAAAAATTACTTTTTAAATATTTTAGACAAACAAACATCAAGAATGAATTCTATTATTAATGATTTACTAGAGCTATCTAGATTAGAAGAGTCTGTTGATAAAGGAGATATTGAAATTTTTGAAAATAATATTTTAGATTTAATTAATGATGCAATAAATGAATGTGAATATGCAGCAAATAAAAAACAAATTAAATTACATATAAATTGTAGCAATTCAATAATTTTCAATTTAAATAAAAGATTAATTCAAGAATCTGTAGTTAATTTAATTTATAATGCTATAAGGTATAGTAATAATGAAAAAATTGTAAAAGTCGATGTAAAAATCATCAGTAATAATTTACATATTAGTGTTAAAGATAAAGGTATAGGAATCCCAAAAAATGAATTAGATCATATTTTTAAAAGATTTTATTGTGTTGATAAATCACATAGCAAAGCAACGGGAGGTACTGGTTTAGGACTTTCTATAGTTAAGCATATAATGAATCTTCATAATGGAAAAGTCGTAGTTGAATCAAATGTAGGGGAGGGCTCAAATTTTACATTAATAATTCCAAAGAAAGTTTAGTCAAGGTATGAAATTATGAAATATTTATCTGAAGTAATAGGAACTTTTTTCCTTGTTTCAGTTGTTGTAGGATCTGGAATAATGGCAGAAAATTTAGCAAATGGTAATAATGCTGTTGCACTTTTAGGAAATACAATTGCAACAGGAGCAATTTTATTTGTTCTTATAAAAATGTTTGGTTCAATATCAGGAGCTCATTTTAATCCAGCAGTATCATTGGTATTTTATTTAAGAAAAGAGCTCAATAAAAAAGACCTTTTAAATTATATAATTATTCAAGTAATCTCAGGTCTCATGGCAGTAATATCTGTTCATTATATATTCCAATTAGAATTATTCCAAATATCTACAAATATTAGAGGAGAAGTACCTTTATTAATTAGCGAGATTATAGCAACTTTTGGTCTTGTTTTAACAATTTTATTAATTAGAAAAAATGATGAAAAATCAGTTGCTATGGGAGTAGCATTGTTTATAACAGCAGGATATTGGTTTACTTCATCAACTTCATTTGCTAATCCAGCTGTAACAATTTCTAGAGTATTCACAGATACTTTTACAGGTATTGCTCCAGATTCTTTGCTTTATTTTATATGTGGACAAATAGTCGGCTGTATAATTGCAAATTATACTTTTAATATATTTGATAAGAAATAATTAATCAAAAATCATTCCTTTAAGATTATTGCATGGCTTAAAGAAGAATGATTCATTTTCAAATTTTGAATAGATTTTATTTTTCATTTCTGATGTAAGAGGGGTTGAATCAAAAATAAAAATAACCAGCGAAATACTTACAAAACCTTTAACAATTCCTAATAAACCACCTAGTATCATATCTACAATAACTTTGAGTTCTAAGTCTTCTAATCGTAAAATCAATATATTTGCTAAAAGTCCTATCAATAATGAGAAAAGAATAATAAGAATTATAAATAAAAATAGATTTAACAGCTCACTTTGTTGAAAGAAAATAAAAAATTGTTTTTCAAGATTATTCATTACAATTGAAGAAATAAATATACTGCCTATAAAACTTACTGTAGATTTAAGACTTAAAATGAACTTTGAATAGGCACCTGATATAGCAAAACCAACTAAAAGTAAAATTATTATAATATCTATTGGATTAATATTCATATTGTAATTTACAATAACAATTAAAATCTTCCAATTATTGACTTACTAACTTGTTTTAATCCCTTCTAATGATATAAATTAATAGACTAAATAATAAAGGATAAAATGGATTTAGATGTTAAGAAGATTATTAATCTTCATAAAATAGACACTAGGCTTCACGAAATCAATGACGAAAAAGGCGGCCTTCCTGAAATTATAGACGAACAAAAAGAAAAGCTTGATGAGTTAAAAAATAAAATTCATCAATCCGAGGAAGAAATCAAATTATTAAATAAAGACAAATCAGCTTATACATCAAGTATTGATGATTTTAATAGCAATCTTGAGAAACACAATAAGCTGATGGATAATGTTAAAAATAATAAGGAATATGATGCCCTTCTTTTAGAAATTGATCATTTAAAAAAAGAAAATAATGAATTGCAATCTAAGATCAATGTAATAAACAATTCTTTAGATGATTTAAATATTTCTAATGATGAAATAAATAAAGAAATTGATTCATTAAACGAAAAAATAAATGATAACGAAAATGAATTAAAAGAAAAAAGTCTTGAATTTAGCATTGAAGAAAAATTACTTGAAAAAGATAAAAAGAAAGTAATGTCTGAAATTGCTGATAGTCTATTTTTAGATAAATATAAAGAAGATAATGAAAGTGTAGTTGCTTCTGTATACAATGGTTCTTGTGGCTCATGCTTTTATTCTCTTCCAGCACAATCTTTGCAAGATGCAAAAAAAGGAAAATTGATAACTTGCCCAAATTGTTCTATTTATCTATATTTTGATGAAGATAATCAATAATTAGTTTTTTGAGATTAACTGGATAACTGCTCTTTTAAAGAGAGGAAAGTCCGAACTCCACAGGACAAAATGCCTCATAACAAGAGGAACTAATTTTTTAGTTGGAAAGTGCAACAGAAAGTATACCGCCATTTATGGTAAGGGTGAAACGGAGGTGTAAAAGACCACCAGAAATAATTGAAAAATTATTTGCTATGTAAACCCCATTTGGAGCAAGATCAAGAAATCATGTGTGGTCCGCACGTAATGATGGGTAGATCGCTAGAATTAAATTGTGAAATTTAATCCAGATGAATAGTTATCTGCTTACCTTTTGTAAGTAACAGAATTCGGCTTATAAGTTAATCTCAAAAATTATTTAGGAAAATTTTTATGAAAAACTCATATATAAAAGATATAACATTTTATGTTCCTGATGGAATTATAACAAATGATGATTTGTCCAAGATGATGGATACGTCAGATGAGTGGATTAGAACTCGAACAGGAATAGAAAAAAGACATACAACTGGTGATTCAAATATGGGACCAGTTGATCTTGCAGTTATAGCTTCTGATAAGCTTTTAGATAAAATAGGTATGGATAAAGGTGAGATTGATTTTGTTGTATTTGCAACATCCACTCCTGATTATTATGT
>CENQ01022820.1_pt1 | contig 11695 bp, 13 predicted proteins | sample 356171 | NCBI WGS metagenome assembly CENQ01 (sample SAMEA2619802, study PRJEB7988) | marine metagenome | biome: marine biome (ENVO:00000447); feature: surface water layer (ENVO:00002042); material: "saline water (ENVO:00002010), including plankton (ENVO:xxxxxxxx)" | depth 5 m
ATATCGATCTAGACTCTTTGAGAGCTATTGACCAGCGTTTTGCGGGGCGGGTAAATACCCGCTATTCCACACAAGCTGTCATTGCTGAATTGGTGCAAGGGGCGGATCTTGTGATCGGTAGCGTGCTTATTCCCGGGGCAGCAGCACCAAAACTGGTTTCAAAAGAAATGATCAGCACGATGATGCCAGGCTCCGTCATCGTCGATGTCGCGATCGATCAAGGGGGGTGCTTTGCAACCTCGCGACCAACCACTCACGCAGAGCCAACCTTTGTGCACGACGATGTTGTTCATTATTGCGTCGCGAACATGCCGGGAGCGGTGCCGCGAACGTCGAGTCTTGCGCTAAACCAAGCAACTTTGCCCTTTGTTAAGCGGTTAGCAGCTGGCCCGGAGGCGGCCCTAATTAGTGATCCCCACCTGCGTGCCGGGCTTGCGACAAAAAGTGGTCATCTCACATCGAAGCATGTGGCTGAGGCGCATTCCCTTGACTGGCAACCTGCGGAGAAAGTACTGAACTGAGTCTCTCATGATCATCGGGTAGAGGTTTGGTTGCTCGAATCTTGATTGCCTATGGCATGCAAATGGTAATTCTTGTTTCTGTCTCTACTGCTACAGCTCATCATCTCGGTGGAGTTCCCTGAAGCGCCCAAAAAACTCTCGATGCTGCTGTGGTATAACGGTTCGAATCGCGAACGGAGGACGACACGGGATGAATGGATCCCTCGAAACGCTAGAACTGACAGTTAATAACCATATCGCAACGCTTGCAATCAACCGTCCGCAAGCGAGAAACGCACTTAATAGACTCGCTTATGCCGAGCTTGAGCAGACCTTCATTGAACTGCAGAACAATCAGGATGTTCGATGCGTCATCCTAACAGGGACCGATCCTGCGTTTTGCTCTGGTGATGATGTCAAGGAATTGATGACCGGCGATGCGAGCGCATCGCATTCAAGATTGCGCGCCGTGCGACCGACGATGACTCCAGCAGCGGCTGCAATCTTGGCGTGCGATCGGCCGATAATCGCCGCAGTAAACGGCGCGGCGGTTGGCTGGGGCATGGATTTAAGTTTAATGGCCGACTTCCGCATCGCGTCGGAGCGGGCGCGATTTGGAGAATTGTTTGTAAAACGTGGTCTCGTGTCGGATGTGGGTGGTTTGTGTCGTCTGCCAGAGATTGTAGGCCCTCAAAAAGCAGCAGAGCTGCTCTTTACTGGCGAGCTCTTCGACGGTCAAGCGGCTGTTGATATGGGGCTAGCAATGAAGGTCGTCCCGCACGATGAATTGCTGAGTGAGGCGGGAGCGCTGGCGAGCAAGATCGCGGGCAACCCCCCGCTTGCCGTGCGCTATCTGAAGGAGGGGTTGAGGCGTCGTCAGACCCACGATATCCATGAGATGGGTAGCTGGATTTCCCAAACCCTAGGCGTTCTGTTTCAAACCGAGGACCATAGGGAGGGGGTTGCCAGCTTTTTAGAGAAGCGAGATCCCGTATTTAAGGGGCGGTAATCGTTCAGTGCCGATTTCTGGATTGCTAATAACTAGGGTGGTTTAGAGTTCGCGTCGCGGTGGTATTGGATACCTCACTCAGCCTGCCCAGCAAATGAGGGCGCTTCGGATTCAAGATGCGCCTGCTGGAGGCTTTTTTCATAACGGTAGCGGTCGCAGCGTTCGAGATATCATTAACAAGTATCCGGTGATCGCCATTCCCTTCGGAACCAGACTGGAAGCGGGATGCGAGAGTGAGCTCCAGGCGCAAGAGAGACAATAGAAATGCAAGGAAATCTACTAGCAGTAGAAGAAAAATATCGAAGCACGGAGAGCCCTGAGGGAATGGGCGGCGCATATGGAACTTGAACAAACAGTATTCATCCCCAGAGAGCCAAGCGTCGTTTGGGCTGGGTTAAACGATCCCGAGGTATTGAAGCGGTCGCTGCCAGGTTGTGAACATTTTGAGGTTACTGGTGAGAATCAATTCGAGATGTTGGTGACCACCCGAATCGGGCCGGTAAAGGCGACTTTTAGAGGAAATATTGAGTTGAGCAATATTGAGGCTCCGCACCGCTATGTGATCAATGGCGAGGGTAAGGGCGGTGTTGCCGGCTTTGCAAAGGGCAGCGCGTCAGTAGAACTAAAACCTGAGCAGGAAGAGGGTATCGAAGGGACAGCTCTTTCGTATGCGGTATCGGCCAAGGTGGGAGGCAAAATTGCGCAACTTGGCGGTAGGTTGATTCAAGGTGCTGCCAACAAATTGGCAGCAGAGTTCTTCACGGAATTCAAAAACGAATTGGGTGGGTCAAGTGAGGGGAATTCAGGCTTAGACGCTTGAAGCGCCCATAGCCGAATGCTAAAACCAAAGTAAACCGGAAGGGCTCGCAGGCCAAAGCTTGAGGCCGCGCGAGACGGTGTTGAAGAACCTGCGACGAAGAGTCTGAGATAAAAACTATGCAAGATCACTTAAAGGAGGGATCGGGTGGAGATTAACCTCAATGTAAACGGACGGAATCGGTCGGTGACCTGCCGAGCTAACGCTACCCTGATTGAAGTGCTGCGTGAACAGCTCAATCTAACCGGCGCGCATATTGGATGCGACACCAGTCAGTGTGGTGCGTGCACGGTGCATCTTGACGGCGATGCCGTTAAGGCGTGCACGTTGCTAGCTGCGCAGTGCAGTGGGCATGAGGTGAAAACCATTGAAGGGTTAGCGCTAGACGGCAGCCACCATCCGATGCAGGAAGCCTTCAGAGCGTGTCATGCGTTGCAGTGCGGTTTTTGTACGCCGGGGATGATCATGTCCGCGGTTGATTTGGTTGAAAAATCAGACGAGCTTGATGAATCAATGGTTCGTGAGCAGCTAGAGGGAAACCTCTGTCGGTGCACCGGCTATCAAAATATTGCGGCTGCGGTCATTGAAGGAGCCAACCGAATGAGAGGAAACAAGGTATGAGTGAGGGCATCGGACAAAGCGTTCCGCGAAAAGAGGATGGCCGGTTCATTACTGGCCAAGGCCGCTACACCGATGACATCAAGCAGGTGGGGCAAACACACGCATACTTCGTGCGCTCGCCCCACGCGCATGCTGATGTTGTGAATATTGATGTTGAGGAGGCACTAGCGGCTCCTGGCGTTATCGCGGTGCTGACAGGTGCTGATGTGACGGCTGACGGACTTGGCGGGCTACCCTGCGGTTGGATGATCCACTCTAAAGATGGATCTGAAATGAAACAGCCGCATCACCCAGTGCTCGCCGATAAGAGGGTGCACTATTTGGGTGAGCCTGTGGCTATGGTGATTGCCGATACCGCACTAGAGGCAAAAAATGCCTCTGAGTTAGTGGCCGTAGATTGGGCTGAAAAACAAGCGGTTGTATCGGTCTCGGAGGCGCAGGCTGCCCCTGCAATTTATGACGATATTCCGCAAAACACGTGCTACGAGTGGGCGCTTGGCGACAGTGACGCCGTCGAAAAGGCCATGGAAAAGGCGGCTCACGTCACGCGGATCGAGCTCACCAATAATCGACTTATACCCAACGCGATGGAGCCTCGCGCTGCACTTGCTGAATATAACCCTGGCAGTGATGAGCTAACGCTACATACAACGAGTCAAAATCCTCACTTGGCAAGATTGATACTGACCGCGTTTGTCCAGATTGCACCTGAGCACAAGCTGCGTGTTATCGCACCAGATGTTGGGGGAGGGTTTGGTTCAAAGATATTCGTCTACTCGGAAGAGACGGCACTTGCATGGGCTGCCAAAAAATTGGGGCTGACGATCAAGTGGACTGCGGAAAGAAGTGAGGCTTTTCTTGCGGATGCGCATGGCCGTGACCATGTCACGACCGCGCTGCTTGCGATGGACGAGACCGGTCAGTTCTTGGCGTTTAAAGTCAAAACTACAGCAAATATGGGTGCCTACCTTTCTACCTTCGCCTCCAGCGTGCCCACCTACTTGTATGGGACGTTGCTTGCTGGCCAATACCGAACCCCAGCGATTTATGTGGAAGTGGATTCAGTCTTTACGAATACGGCACCCGTCGATGCTTACCGAGGGGCGGGACGGCCGGAGGCTACCTATTTGGTAGAGCGGATTGTGACCAAAGCGGCAACAGAGCTCGGTAAGGATCCGGCTGAGCTTCGCCGCCAGAACTTTATCAGAACCGATGAGTTTCCTTATGAAACACCTGTGGCACTAACCTACGACATAGGAGATTACGAAGCGTCACTCAATAAGGCGCTAGAACTGTCGGACTATGAAGGGTTTGCTGCACGCAAAGCATCTGCGGCGGCGAAAGGAAAGCTGAGAGGCATTGGTCTTAGTTGTTATATCGAGGCCTGCGGGCTTGCTCCTTCACAGGTAGCAGGTGCACTTGGAGCGGGGGTTGGCCTCTGGGAGTCGGGTGAGGTGCGTGTCAATCCAACAGGGTCGGTCAGCGTCCTAACTGGCTCACACAGCCATGGGCAGGGTCACGAGACAACATTTGCGCAATTGGTCGCTGATAAATTGGGCGTCCCAATTGATGATGTGGACGTCGTTCATGGAGACACCGGGAAACTTGATTTTGGGTTGGGCACGTATGGCTCGAGGTCGCTTGCCGTGGGAGGGTCGGCGCTCGTTAATGCTGCGGATAAGGTGATAGAGAAGGGCAGAAAGGTCGCCGCGCACCTGCTGCGAACGGAGCCAGACAATATCGAATTCGAAGCGCCAGTGTATCGGATGAAGAACAGCAATGAGTCCAAGACGTTTCAAGAAATTGCTTTCGCGGCCTACGTCAATCACGACTATCCGGATGATCTCGAGCCTGGGTTAGCCGAAAAGGCGTTCTACGACCCAGGTAATTTCACGTATCCCGCTGGCACGCATATTTGTGAGGTCGAAATCGATCCTGATACGGGGGTAACTAAGATCGTTCAATTTGTCGCGGTTGACGATTTTGGCAATTTGATCAATCCAATGATCGTGGAAGGGCAGGTCCATGGGGGTATCGCCCAGGGAATTGGTCAAGCCCTTTTGGAGCAGGCGGTTTACGATGATGCAGGACAGTTGATTACGGGATCGTACATGGACTACTGCATGCCAAGAGCGGATGACCTCCCGAACTTCACGGTTGGTATGACCTGCACGCCATGTACCCACAATCCAATTGGAGCGAAAGGGTGCGGAGAGGCGGGTGCGATAGGTTCGCCTCCGGCGGTCATTAATGCGGTGCTAGACGCCATCGGCGAGACCGATATGGATATGCCAGCCTCGCCAGAGCGAGTCTGGAGCATGATAAAGCGCGCTAATGCTAGTGCGGCGTAGGGGGGGTTATGTACGAATTTAATTTTCATCAACCGGAAACAGTCGAGGCAGCGATAAACTTTTATTCCGAGTCCGAAGATCCCATGTATCTGGCCGGGGGGCATACACTAATTCCATCAATGAAGCAGCGGCTCCGTGCACCTACAGACGTGATTGATTTGTCGCAAATTCCTGATTTGAAATCGATTTCGGCCGAGGGAGATGCCCTGATGATTGGCGCCCTTGCCCGTCATGCCGATGTTGCTCAATCCGCTGTCGTCGCAGCGACCACCCCAGTGTTGGGTAGGCTAGCCAGCGGTATTGGTGACCGACAGGTCCGTAACCGAGGGACCATGGGTGGCTCAGTCGCAAATAATGATCCTGCTGCAGACTATCCGGCTGCTGTGCTCGGTCTAAATGTGACAGTCAACACCAGTAAGAGGAGTATTCCGGCCGACGAGTTTTTTGTTGATATGTTTGAAACAGCCCTCGCTGAGGGTGAATTGCTAATGGGATTCTCTGTTCCTCGTGTGCAAAGAGCGAGTTACAAAAAGTTCGCTAACCCGGCTTCCCGGTACGCGATTGTAGGGGTGATGGTGGCGGTCGTGGATGATGCTGTCCGGGTTGCTGTAACTGGCGCGGCAGCGAGTGTATTCAGGGCGACGGAAATGGAGGATCGGCTGAACGAGTCATTCGATGCCAGTGCGCTTGATGGCGTGTTATGCGACGCCTCCTTTAATCACGACATTCATGCGAGCGCCGAATACCGGCAGCACCTCTGCACTGTGATGGCGAAACGAGCGGTTACGGAGATCAACGGCTAATGAACCGTTGCACTGATGCGTTCTCCTTTTGATTCGTGAGGGTGGATTGGTTCCCGGTGCCACCTTATCCGCATGTTGCCGCTTATTAGAGACAGTAATTGATGCCAATATGGGCGACTTGGCCATCTCGCCTAGTCCAGCATGATCGGAAAGTTGTCAGTTGTGATGACCAAGCTCTACACCAACTGCCACCGCGAACCGCGTACGCAGTGCTAATTTGAATCAATCGTGTCTAGGTGCTTGATAAACCGGCTCAGGACTTCGGGGGGCTGATGACCATAAACGTACAGTTCTTTTGCTGTAAAGGTAGGCACGCCAGTTACGCCGGTTGCCCACGCTCTTTGCCAATCCTCGTTCACCTTTAGGCTGTACAGGCGATGCTTTAATACTTCTTCTGCTCTCTTGTCATCAAGTGAAAGATCCTGCGCGATCTCGATCAGAACGCCCATCGAACCAATATTTCGATTGTCAACGAAATAGGCTGCAAACAGGGCGTCGTGGATCAGATCAACTGAACTCGTCTCGGTGTCTCCCCAGGCGGCAAATTCTTGTGCAAGTCGACTATTGTAGGTTCGCTCCCGCTTACCGTAGGGCAGACCGGCCTCTTCCATCAGATTGCGTAAGTGAGTACCAACTGCCTTGAAATCCTCCGGATCTCGGTTCGGGAATAAGTGACTCAATTCAATGCCCTCATCCGGAGTTTCTGGATGGAGCGGGAAGTGTAAAAACTTGAAGTTCAAGTCGAAGGTCTGCTTCAGCGATTCAATACTCACGGTACTGAGATAACACCAGGGTCAGACGTAATCTGAGAAAACCTCGATGAGTTGCGGTTGTTTCATACCAGTAGCTGCGTGTTCGGGAAAAATAGAGCGTAACGCGTGATGAGCCAAGAACCAAACGGCTTTAAGCCGTCTGAACAAGAGCGATTATTCATGCCACAAAGACTGGGCAGCGAGCAGTTCAATGAGTCGACTCGGAAAATCCGTCATGACCCCATGCGCCCCGATATCAATGAGTTGGCCCATGGTGTCGATTGAATTGATGGTCCAATAGTGTATGTGCAAGCCTCGACTACTCAGTTTTTCGATCAACCTTTTCGTTGCCAGATTGATAGGTCCAAACCGAACTGGAATTTGGGCACACTGAGCGGATGTTTTGAATGGTATGCCTGTATAGACACTCACTACCGCTCGGCGCATGGCTTTGGGTCCTAACGAGGTGCAAAGGCCGGGCAAGGCAGATTTTGCTGCGTCGGTCCGAGCGTCAGAAAAAGAACCCACGCAGACCCGATCGAGAATAGGGTTTGCTTTGGCGAGTTTAATGAAGGGCTCGACCGTTTCATCGCTTTTGAGGTCAATATTGAACTTGGCGTTCGGCAAGGCTTCGAGTAACTCGAGGAGTGTAGGGATTCGTGCTCCGTGCGTAAGGGGCGTTGCAACAACGTCAGCCAACGTTAGGTCTCTGATAAGGCGAGGAGCACCTGTCATGCGGAGCAGCGATCGATCGTGGAAAGCAACAAGATGCCCGTCCAGAGTCAGGTGGACGTCGGTCTCCATGTATCGGACCCCTTTATCGAAGGCCCCTTGAAAGGCATCGAATGTGTTTTCGGGTCCGCTCTCATGGCAGCCTCGGTGTGCAAAGACGATCGGCGAGGGATGCTCAAGAAAAGGGTGCACGGTTATGCTTCCGGCCGCGCCCTGAGATCGCTTGAAGCGATATCCTCTCTGAACTCGGATGCGGTCACCTCGTCGCAGAGTTGGTCAAGTTGTGGAGAGAGACTCAGATCGCTCAGCGTGTTGAACGATCCGTCGATCATTCGCCCGAACACCAGGAAGCGGCAGTTTTGGCTCGTTATGTAATCAATGGCAGCCAGCCGATCGCTAGGACTCGCGTAATACCGGTCATTATCGATTCGCAAAATTGTATCGGCTCCCACGAGGAAGCAAGCGTTTGGAAACAGCGCTGCTTTTTCACGAAAGGTTGGGGCGGAGGTAAATACATATGGTCCTACAGTTTTAAGTCCCTGAATGCGCCGCTCAAGATGCCAGTAGCTGAGTGCTGGTTTGTCAACGTTGGTCACCGAGACCTCAAAATGAACTGGGTGGCCGAGCCGCTTTTGGGCGACTCGGGCAATCGCCTTGTGCCCTTGATGCATGGGATTAAAAGCGCCTGGGAATACCGCCTTGATCGATGGCGACGTACTGAACATTTTCAGTTCACCACTCATTAGGCGTTGCCACTCAGCCGGTGCGGTCACCTTGTTATCGGTGACTCTTATTCCTTTGGTCGATGGCTCCGCTTGGGGAAGGTTGAATAGCTGCGTTAACGCCTGAACAAGCAGATCCCCAAGCGCTGTCTCTTGGTCTGTGCGTAATGTCACATCATCGAAGTAGATGCCCCGCAGGAAGCAATCTGCGTTTGTCTGAATCGCAATAAAAGCACGATTCTCGCCACGCCGAGTCCGCCCTGTGGCCAGCGCAGCTGTGCAGGCCAGTCCAAAGATGGGTTTCTCTGATTTTTCTGAGAAGCGCCTAGCACGCTCAAAGGCGTAGGCTGCCATCATCGCTGCCGTGTCCTCCGAGCAGGCGCTGGATAAGGTGCCACCCAATTGACTGCTCAGCATGGTCGAGCTGTAGGGAATATCTGCTCCTAAAATGGTGCTTGATGCCCCTGGCTCAGCCAGCAACTTGCTTAATCCACTTGCGCCGCCACCCGTAATGCAGAGATACCCGTGCGCAGGATGTTGGTGCAAGGCTTTAATCGCGTTTTCAATCATGTCTTTGCTGAAGCTCACGTTTTTGCTGAGGTAACGCCTGATCATCAATTAAGATAGATGGTAAACCTGTCTAAGGACACAGTTACGTGGAAATCATACGACGATTCGCTCTGATGGTGGTGCTGATGGGCAGTTGGGCACCCATTATTTGGGCTGCCTCAGAGCCTTCCGTTATTCAAATAACGCCTGAGGAACTCGAAAATTACGAATTCGAAATCGAGGAGACGCCTTTTGAAGTGTCTTCTCCGTCCATTGGTCAGCGCTTCATAATCGATCGATCACGCAGAACGGTGAGGGATTTGCTTGCGCGGACAGTTGGCAGTACTCGTCTAACAGAAGATGAATCCGATTTGGGGCGGCTGCAAGTACTGATTGATAGACGCGTCATTCGCAACGCAGATGTTGAGACCTGGCAGGCGCTAGGTGTGGTTTTTGGCGATTTGTTGGTGACAGTGCACGGCTTGAAGTGGGTGATGTACGAGGATGAACTCGGTGTAAGCAAAGCTCTTCAGTGGCGTGACACAGCAAATTTCGTCTTTCCAGTCACCGTATTTTCGAAACGGGTGCAATTCAACGAGTCCATTGATGTGAGAAGCATCTTTGAAAAAATCTCGGCTGATATTGAGGCCTTCAAACAAGAAGCTAATCGTCCCCAGATGCCAGCTAGACAGCAAACTGAGCAGTTCGAGATGGAGTGGTGATTGAGCTCGCAGATTACTCATCGCTATAATGAGCGCTGGTGGCAAATCAAAAAAACGCTGGAGCCAGGTCTAAACTAGGTAATTGCAATAGTGAGAGTGACGACCTTGAGGGCCTGCGTGATGCAGAGAACAAGATCTAGGGTCAAGCATTAACTCCGCCTGGCCTTCTGCAGAGTATGTGATTCGCATTTTTTAGAAAGCCCTTCTTAATAGTCGGCAGGGCCTAGCAAAAACGGAAGCAGGTATGAAAATTCTGAAATTTCTTTTTGTTGATTCAACAGTCAATATATTAGGGGATTTGTTCGAGCAGCCTTGGATAATGTGGGGGTTCATCGGCTTGGGCTGGTTGTGCGTGCTCGTGATGATCGCGAGTGTTATACAAACTCTACCTACTCTTTAGCGTGTTTCCCGGCCTGCAGCAGTTGCTTTAAGAAAACCCTCGTTAGTGGCGGAGGTCGGTCGAGACCAAAAACCACACCATAAGCTGTTAACCGAGATTTGGGTAAGAAAATCTTTAGAGCGCAACATTCCAGCTCGGCACATCCCCGACAAGATAATTGAAAGGCAGTCGTGCACTAACTGGTGGTTGAAAAACAGGGATCGGCAAAAAGCTCGTATTGAAACCTTGTAGAAAGATCTGAAGCCTAAGCGCTTGAATTCAGTAGACGTCGTTCAAATGCTTGGATCACCAGATCGCCAAAAACATCTGTTCCAACGGTCTGGGAAGTACTTCCAATTCCCCTGAGATCGGAAGTGGTGACCCCAGATTCGAACACCTCGGTCATGGCTGCCCACACCAAGCTTGCTTCATCTTTCATGCCGAAGCTCATTTCGAGCATCATTGCCACGGAACCTATCATTGAATAAGGATTCGCAATGTTTTGACCAGCAATATCCGGTGCAGACCCGTGGCTTGGCTCATAATATGCCTTCTCAGGGCCAAGACAGGCCGAAGGCATCAGTCCTAGAGAGCCTAGAATTCCCCCACCCTGATCAGACAAGATGTCGCCGAACATATTCTCCATCACCATAACATCGAACTGACTAGGATTTAGACATAGCGCCGTCGCGGCTGCATCAACTAGTAGGTGGTGGACCTCAATCTCTGGATAGTCTCGTTGTACCTCTTCGAAAACTTCATTCCAAAGCACGCTGGACATAAGGACATTGCTTTTATGGATATTGTGTAGTTTGCCTCTTCTTGACGCAGCCTGTTCAAACCCGACTCGAACAATGCGCTCTATTTGCTGTTCATCGTAAGCGAGCGTCTCGTGCACGTAGCGCAGCCCCTTACTGTTAGTTCCCCGATCTTTTTCGCCAAAGTAGAGCCCGCCAACTAACTCGCGAATGAGCAAGATATCTACCCCATCTTTGATAATTTCTGGTTTTAGGGGCGAGAAGTGCGCCATATCTTTCGATAAGTATATTGGTCTGAAATTGGCAAAAGTTTCGAAACGTGCACGCAAGGGTAGGATTGCTCCCCGCTCTGCCTGCTCCTCCACTGGAATCGCTTTGGATGCTTCAAAGCTAAGACCCACTGGCCCCTTTAAAATAGCATCAGCATTATCGCAGACAGTTTTAGTCTCATCTGGGAAGGCCTTTCCATGATCGAAGTAGGCTTGAGCGCCAAACGGCGCATGGTCGAGTTCGAAGGCCACGTCCCGATGCTGTTCGAGCACTCCAAAGACGCGAATCGCCTGACGCATAATTTCGGGCCCGATAGCGTCACCCTCTAGAATGGCCACTTTGTAAGCGTTAGTCATAAGTTGCTCCAGCGATCAAATCTTTACGGCGCGACATCGTATCACAGCAGCTTTTAGCTAACGCCAAGCGTCTTTGCCTCTCGTCGAAAACTGAGGGCAAGCCTAGCGATGAGGCCCGATAACAAGAGGTTCAAGTTGCGGCGTTTGATAGAGGCAATAATTCTCTCGAGCTCGAAACCACGTGCTTCTGTCCTCCTCGATCCAGCTGCACAGCGAGTCTATTGAGGCATGGGGGTTGTCCACCCATTCACGGAAGCGTGAACCTCCTGTAATGACGTCGATGGGTAATCGGTTGCGTTCGTATTCATACTCGTGAGACCGCCAAATACTCGAATCAAGTTGTCCTTGAATCGA
>CENQ01046356.1_pt1 | contig 11693 bp, 8 predicted proteins | sample 356171 | NCBI WGS metagenome assembly CENQ01 (sample SAMEA2619802, study PRJEB7988) | marine metagenome | biome: marine biome (ENVO:00000447); feature: surface water layer (ENVO:00002042); material: "saline water (ENVO:00002010), including plankton (ENVO:xxxxxxxx)" | depth 5 m
GTTTCTAGATATGGATGGGCTAGTCCAGTTCTTTTACAAGCTACAATTAAAAAAGAAATTGATAGAGTAGATAAAGCAGATCAACAAACAAGAAATACAGAGTTTGATGAAAAAGCTAAAGAACTAGAAGAAACTAACGAAAGACTCGATCTGGTAGAAAATATTAAAGCAGACCCTGCCGGTGGTAGAGCTGCTACAGATCACTGGGTAAATAAAAATCTTTACAAATACGGTGGTAGTCGTGAATTAACTAGAAAAGCTTATGCAGATATACTTGTAGACGCTGTAGAAAAGGGAGAGATTCCATTACATCAAGCACTAGCTACAGTTCAACATGGAATACTTCATAGAGGTACAAAAAAAACTGAAGACATGACAATCTTCAAAGAGTGGAGAGATTTAGAAAGTCGTTTAATGGCAGCCAATACTAAGTATATGGAGGACACAGAAGAAGACGACAAAAATGCAATGCTTTCTAGAATTAAAGCATTTCAAACTATTGAAAATCCTACTACTGAAACAAGAGCTGCTTTTATTAGAAAGTTAACTAACGATTTTCCCGGTATGGCTATACCAGACGAAGGTTATAATATTGTATATGGTTACAAACCTGACGAGCAAGCTGAACAATATTTAGAACGTGTAGCAGCTAACAACGGTGGTAAAGTTACAGAACAACATTTAGAATTTGCAGGAGCTAGTCCTAAAGTTAGAAATGATTGGCGTACTAATACTATACCTAGTAACCAATCACAAATTAGTTCAGTTGCTGATTTAGGAACTGGTCAAGTTAAATATGTAAGGAACAGAGTTGCAGAAACACTTGATTTAATATTAGGTGAAGGACAAACAACAAGTTTAGAGTTTGATACTTTACTTAGAAATACTAATTCAGCTTTTGTTGCTGAATATAATTTACAGTTACAAGCTGAAAAAGATCCAGCTAAAGCTAAGTTTATGGCTGAACAAAAGGTTATTAGCTTACTAGGTAATCAGGCTTGGAGAAACAAAAATACTCAACGTGTTTATTCTGATGACGATGTAGGAAGACAAGACGCTTTAACTAAAGCTCAGTTACAAATTAAACCAGAAAGCGGTAATTGGAGAGTAATTAAATTAGAAGTACCTGATGCAGAAAAAGAAGAACTAAGATCATGGACATTAGGTGGCGGTAAAGGTCCAGTACCTTCTTACTTTGCTGGTCTTGCCCACGACAATAATATTTTTCCTAAAGAACTTGCTTCTGCACAAGCAGCATTGCATGGGTTTGAAGCTCCAAAAATAAACACTAAAGCATTAGAACAAATACCACCTAATGTACGCCCATATTTACTCTATAAACCAACTCCTGTAAAGGTAGAAATAGCAAAGAAAGAATTAGATATATTTAAAAATAAAAACCAAGACAATTACATTCCATCATGGAAACAAAACGCTAACTTACGGGAGGGTGTGTAGCCAAGGCAGCACCAAACGTAGGATAGATAATTACTACGGTACCCAATGGACGAATTAGAAGCACTCGATTATCAATCGCAAAATACTATATCTGACGAAGAAGCTGCACAAGTTGCAGAACAACGAAAACAGCTAACAGAATATAGAAAACAAACAGAAGCAACTAGGGTTGCTGAACAGAATCAAGCACAAGCTGATCTAAACCAAAGAAATGCAGAAGTTGACGATTCCAGAAATAAAGAAAACTGGGGAGCAGGAGAATATGTAAAAGAAGTATTTTCTGCTGTCGGTGGTGGTATTCAAGATACTGCATCTTCATTAATTACATTACCTGAAAGAGTCATTGACTTTGCTACAGGTGAAATGGCAGAAGAATCAAAAACTAAAGAAGGATATAAACCTGAATGGGATGACTTTTTTGTTGATGATGATAACCCAATAGAAACTAAAACATGGTGGGGTGGTCTCATTAGAGGCTTTACGCACTTTGGAACTTTAGCTGCTGTACCAGTCCCCGGATTTGGTATTGGAGCAAAGATAGGTAAAGCAGTAGGAGGCACAGGATTAGCAGGAAAAATTGTTCCTAAGTTAGTTCAAACTTCTCCTAAATTTGACAAAGCAGGAAAATTATTAAATGCTACTCGTGTAGAAAAGATAGGTAAAGGTGCATTAAAAGGTATGAAAGTTGATGCACTTTCTCGTTACTCACAAGACGATAATGCTTTAGGTGTTTTAAAAGAACACTATCCACAATTTGATATGGCGTTGGCTACTCAAGACCATGACCATCCAATGATGAAAACATTTAAAAACATTGTGGAAGGTATGGGATTAGGTGTTATATCTGATACTGTATTAGAAAGTTTCCTTGTAGCTGCTAAAGGTACAAAGGGAAGAGTTGGTGAGGCTTTTCAAAAAAGTAGATCTTTACAAGAAATAGAACAAGGTAAAGCAGAACTTAATGGTTCACAAAAAGTAAGAGACGAAATAGCAAGTATTGAAAGAAAACTTGGAGCTAACCCAAACCAAGCTGCATATGATACAGCCAAGGCTGATCTTGATGATGCTATAGAAAATTTACGAATACGTAAAGGTAATGCTTCAAAGAAAGCTTTAGCAAGTGCTGAACTAGATCGTGATAACGCTGAAAAAGTGTTTGAAGCTCAACGTAAAAAATATAATGAATGGGCTCCTGAAGGAGAAGATCAAGCAGAGTTAGTTGAAAGACTAGCTGAGCTTAGAAAACAAGTTGATGATGGAGCTGCAAGTTATAGTCCTTATAAAAATGAACTTAGAGAAACTCATACTGGTAACGCTACTTCAGTAGAAAATGTAGATGACGTTCTTATTACTCAACAAAAAATGAGAACCGAATGGGGAGCTGACAAAGGTTCTTCTGGAGGATTAATTACAAAGACTGGAATAGTCAATGCAATGGAGTCTTCTGATTTAAGTTGGAAACAGATTGAGGATTATGCAAGGGCTATAGAAAAGAGTCCAAAGATTAAAGCTGATATTGCTGCATACAGAAAAGCTGGTAGATCACCACAAGATTATTACAACGACAATATTCTTCTTTTTGACCAAATGGTTAGAGGAAGAGAACCTACCGAACTAACTGTTGAAGAGTTTATGAAACCACTGTATGATACTGTTGGTGCTATGCAACCTAAGAAACTTAGAGGTGGCGAAGTTCAATATTTAGATACAGGATTTGTTAAAGCTTTAGATATGGTTACTGGAGATCTTCTTAGAAGACTAAGAGATACTGGTATTATGAGTCGTGAAATAGAACAGATACTTGATGTTAATGGTGTAGGAGGTCCTACTCAAAATTTAGTTGAACAGTTAGTAGCTGTAACTAAATTAACCAGAATGAGCAGAATGATTGCTGGTCAAGATTTACAAAAACTTAAAGCTGGTGGTATAGGAACTAAAAAGAAATTACTTGAAGCTGTAGATGCTGCTGCTGTAGAAGATATCAAAGCTCTACAACTAGCTACAAAATTGGCTGGTGAAGGAAACGACGAACTTCTTACTGGTATTAGACACTATATTTCTATGGCTGACGACATTCAGAATGTTGATGACTTAATGGCATTTCTACGTAAAAAAATGCGTGGTGGTGAATTAAATGGATCTAAACGTAGTGGTTTACTTATAAAAGAACTACAGATGGTTTTAGTTAACAGTGTTTTATCTGGACCTAAAACATCAGTTAGAGCAGTTATGGGTACATCCAGTGCATCATTTATGAGACCAATGTCTCAAGCCTTAGGTGCTGCATTGACTGGAAACGGTCAAGCATATAGAGAAGCGTTAGCTGACGCAAATGGTATGATACAGGCAATTCCAGAATCATTTGAATTATTTAAAAGAAACTTGAATGCTTATTGGTCAGGTGATATAGCTAACGTTAGAACTCGTTTTGCTGAAAGAGTACTTAATCCTGATGACAACTGGGAAGCGTTAAAATATCTTACTGAAAGAGAAGGAACTAAAGGTGATAAAGCTGCTTTCTACATAGCAAACATAGCTAAAGGTATGAATGATAATAAGTTTCTTACCTATTCTACAAAAGTAATGGCAGCAACTGATGATGCTTTTGGTTATATACTAGGTAGAGGTAGATTAAGAGCTAAAGCTTTTAGAGATGTGATGGGTGAGTTAGGTGATGGTAATTATAAAGATGTAACTCCTGAAGCTATTGCTAAAGCAGAAAACAAATTAGTTGATAGTGTCTTTGATAGAGATGGTAACTTAACTGATAAGTACGTTCTTAATGCTAAAAAAGAAGCTACTCTTACTCAAGAGTTAGATGGCTTTGCTAAAGGATTAAATACAATTTTTGAAAGCACACCATGGGCTAAACCATTTTTCTTATTTGCTAAGACAGGTGTTAACGGTCTAAACTTAACAGCTAAGCATACTCCCGGATTTAACTTTTTAGTTGAAGAATGGAATACTATTAACTTTGCTAGACCTGATGACTTATCTAAAGTAGCTAAGTATGGTATAGAAACTGCTGAAGATTTAGCTAATGCTAAAGCACTTCAGTATGGAAGATTAGCTATGGGTTCCGGTATTATATTTATGGCTGGTCAAAAGTTTTTAAACGGAGGCTTACATGGTAACGGTCCTGCTGATAGAACTAAAAGACAAGTTTGGCTAGATGCTGGCTGGAAACCAAGATCAATAAAACTAGGTGATGCTTGGGTAAGCTATGATGCTTTTGAACCATTTAACCAAATACTTGCAATTATAGGAGACATTGGAGATCACCAAGAATTAATGGGTGAAGAATGGGCAGAAGACAACTTACAAAAATTAGCTGTAGTTATAGCTCAAGGTATTACAAGTAAATCTTATATGGCTGGTTTAACACAGTTTGTAGATTTATTTGCTGGTCAACCCGGACAATTAAATAGAATTGCTGCTTCTTTAGTAAATAACACTGTACCTCTTAGTTCTCTTAGAAATGAGTTAGGTAAAATATTTACTCCTTACACACGAGAATTAGGTTCTGAGATTGGTGATTCTATTAGAAATAGAAACTTAATAACTGAAGCTATAGCAGCTAATCAATTACCTATTAAGTATGATATGTTAACTGGTGCTCCTATTAAGGATCACGATTTTATAACAAGAATGTTTAACTCTATATCTCCTGTTCAATTAAATATGGACTATTCTCCCGGAAAACAGTTATTATTTAATAGTGGATATGATTTAAGAACTTCAACATATTATGCTCCAGATGGTACAAACTTAACTAACAGTCCAATACTTAGATCATTATTTCAAAAAGCTATTGGAGATCAAAGACTACTTATTGAGTTAGATAAATTAGCTGAAGATGAGGGTATTGGAAGATCACTAGCTTTAATGGAATATCATAGAAGAACTGGTCAAAGAGATATTGACCCTAGAACATATGTACATAATTCACGAATAGCAAAGTTATTTGACAAAGCAAAGAAAAAAGCTTGGGCAAAAGTTAAGCAAGATCCTAGAGCGCAAGAACTTATAAAAGAAGATAGAGATAGAGCTATCAGAAAAACTAAAGCAAGAAAAGAATCTATAGATTTATTATTAAATATTCCTAAATAATCCACCACCAAACAATTAAATAAATTAAATGGCAATTACATACACCGATAATGGGGGTGGTGCGCCTAATGGTTCTGATCTAGAATTTACATACACCTTTCCCGTTCTAAAAACTGAAGACGTTAAAGTTGCACTGAATGCCGTGGTGCAAGATACAACTAAATACACTGTTGACAATGTCAGCAACCCTACAAAAATTACTTTCAACAATACCAATATTAATACTCTTTTACAAGAAAGTACTGGTGCACCTAAATCTGGTGTAACGGTTAGAGTGTTTAGACAAACAACTGTTGGTAAAACAAGTGGTGATGATGACCCTAAAGCTGTATTTGCAGCAGGATCATCTATCCGTGCTGCTGATCTAAATGCTAACCAAGAACAAGCATTATATGCAATACATGAACTTCAAGATCAACCTTTAACAGACCAAGATATTGAAGACGGAGCTATAACTTCTTCTAAAATTTCAGATGGAACTATAGTTAATGCTGATATAAATGCAAGTGCAGCTATAGATGGAACTAAAATATCTCCTGATTTTGGTAGTCAGAATATTGCTACAACTGGAACTGTAGATGGAAGAGATGTATCCGTAGATGGTACAAAACTGGACACTATAGAAACTAATGCTACAGCAGATCAAACAGATGCAGAAATTAAAACTGCATATGAAAACAATGCTAATACTAACGCATTTACAGATACACAAAATACCTTTGTTAATGCAATAACTGCTACAGCTACAGAGATAAATACTTTAGATGGGATAACAGCTACAACTGCTGAACTAAACCAAGCTGCTGGTATTACATCTGGTATTCAAGCACAGATAGATGGTAAGCAACCATTAGACTCTGAACTAACAGAACTAGCTACAATGGGTAGTGGAACTGCTGGAGCTTTAGCTGATCTAAACACAGGCGAGGTACAAACACTAGATGGTATTCTTGCATCTACAGACGAATTAAACTTATTGCAAGGTAAGACTGTAGTTACAACTATTGGTGGTAGTGCAACTGATACACAATTACCTTCAGCTCAAGCTGTAAACGAAAGAATTGTAGAGCTAGTTACAGAAGTTGGAGGATTTACTCCGATAGCTAATGAAACAAGTTTTCCTGCAACTAACCCAGACATCAATGATGGTGCTGGAACTATTGTTAGTGTTAAGGCTTTAGCAGCTAACCTTGTTGCTAACGGTAGCGGTGTAGCTACTATTGCAAACGGAGCTGGTACTGGAAATACAGTAACTATAAATGGATTAGGAAATTCACAAACTATTCCTGCTGGAAAAGGATTATTAGTAGAAACAACTACAACATTACATACATACACTTTTCATAGAGAATCTATTGACTCAACTGATGTAAGTAATGCACAAACACTTGTTAATGATTTTAATGACAGATACCAAATAAGTGCTAGTGCTCCTAGTACTCACCCAGATGGTTCTGCACTACAAGACGGAGACTTATGGTTTGATACTTCAGCCAATGTAATGAAAGTCTACGACTTAGGTAATACACAATATGATGCTGTTACTTCGATTGGAGACTTTAAATTATTAACAGTAGTTCCTGATGGAGCTACATCTGGTAGCCCTACATTTGATGGCAATATTGTATCATACGATTTAAGAGACGGTAGTAATGCAGCATCAGTAACAAGTGTTGGACAGTTATTAGTCAGTCTTAATGGTGTTATACAAAAACCGAATGCTGGTACATATAACGCAAGTAACCAAGGATTTTATTTAGAAGGAACTAATGGAATTAAATTCTGTACAGCTCCGTCTAGTGGATCTGAGTTATTTGTAACTTTAATTGGATCTGCTACTGCTATAGGAGTACCAAATGATAACACAGTTTCAGAAGCTAAATTAACATCTGACTCTGTAAGTGAAGCTAAGTTAAAGGTAAGTAATAGTCCTGTTAATGGATACTTCTTATCAGCTCAGTCTGGTAACACAGGTGGTTTAACTTGGGCTGAAGTAAATACAGAGTTAGTCAATGACACTTCACCTGTTCTTGGCGGTAATTTAGATGTAAGAGCACTAGAAATTACTACAGCTACAACTAATGGTAATATTAAATTAACGCCTAACGGTACAGGTGTTGTAGAAGTACGTGGTGCTGGAGGTAATGATGGTACATTACAACTAAACTGTTCTGCACAAAGTCATGGTGTAAAAATTAAATCTCCAGCACATAGCGCAGGAGCAACATATACACTTACACTTCCTGTTAATATACAAAATGGTTATTTCTTAACAACCGATGCAAACGGTCAAACATCATGGACTAACTCAGTTCCATCATCTTATTTGACTGGTGCACTGCCTGCTATAGATGGGTCGAATCTAACAGGTTTACAAGCTGGTGCTACTGGAGGTAACTCTGGAGCTAACGCAGTATTTTGGGAAAACCAGCAAACTGTTACACACGATTACTCAGTTTCTGCAAATAGAAATGCTGGATCATTTGGTCCTATTACTATTAACAGTGGAGTTACAGTAACAGTACCGAGTACATCTAACTGGACAATAGTATAATGTCAGTAACAATAAACGGAAACGGTACGATAACCGGATATGAGCCCGTAGCAAACGGGTCAATTACTGCTGCTAAATTAGCAAGTGGTGCTATCACAGAATCAGCTCTTCCGGCTGGCACTATAATAAAAGTGACATCTGGGACATTTACTGGATCTGCACTTTTAACTACATCTAGCACATTTCAACAGTACACACCTAGTAATATTACAGTAACAAAAGTTAGAGGTCCCCAAAACGCTAGTGGCGGATCTAAGTTGATAATTTTTGGTAATGCTTGGATTCAATTCTCAGGAACTACTGCAAATAGTAGACACCTTGTTTATTCGATTATGAGAGATGGTACTGAAGTAACTGGATTAACTTATGGAATGGGTAATCTTTTTTCTAGTAATGCTGAAGGGTATCAAGGTAATGCTGATATAAAATATCCCGACCCTACTAATCAAAACGCTGGAGATTATGTTTACTCTATGACTATTAAAAGCCATGATGGAACAGTAACTTGTCGAGTAGGAGAATTACAAAGATTAGGTACTTGGACTATTTTGGAGGTAGCAGTATGAGTATAAAATTAAACGCACAGTCTGGAGGGTCAGTTGCACTAGACGCTCCAACTCAAACAACAAGTAGTGCAGACTTAACATTTAAGTTACCTGTAGCTGATGGTAGTGCTAACCAAGTCATACAAACTAACGGATCTGGTCAGTTAGCTTTTGCTTCGGGTGGCTCTAAATGGACTCAAGAAAGTATTGCAACTGTTACAAGTGGAACTGAATATGAATTTACTAATATACCATCTACTGCAAAAGAAATAATGATACGATTTGATGGTATTAGTTTTGATGGTAATGGTAATCATAAATTTGTTTTAGGAAATAGCAGTGGTTACAGTACAAGTAACTATATTATATCAAGATCATACGAACCCGGTGGTAACTATCAAAAAGGTACTGACGGCATAGAATTGAATGGTACAGGTAGTTCTAGCTATGTTGTTACAGGAAAATTACATTTGTGGTATCCAATACACGGTAATCTTTGGTGGGTTGAAGGTATAGCATTTCCAAATTCAAACGAAGGTTCATATCAACACCGTGTTACAGGACAAGCTGATGCAGGCGGAACACTTACTAAAATCAAATTGTTTAGTGCAAACGGTGATAATTTTGATAGTACTGGTAATGCTAAAGTTCAAATTTCATATTTATCGTATTAGTTATGAGTACATTAAAAACAAACGCAATACGTAACGCAAACGCTAGTAGCGATGGAGTTACTTTAAATTCAGATGGTACAATCGCTGTACCTAATGAACTAACTTTAAGTTCTAATAAACATGTAGTATTACCATCTGGTACAACTGCACAGAGAGATAGTTCACCTCCTAGTTATTCTCTTCGCTATAACACTACGTTAAGTGAACTAGAGTTTTGGGATGGTTCTAACTGGAATACTATAAACCAGACTAAAGCATGGGACGTAGACAACAATGCAACTCATTGGTGGAAAAGTGAAGGTATAGTCAATAAAACTCAATGGAACGCACAAGTAGGTGGTGCAAATTTTGTTGCTGGTCATACAGATACTGCAACTTACAACTCGTCAGATTCGGGTTTTAATAACCAGAAAACTATTGACTTTAACGCAAATACAAATAGTGATTACGCTTGTTTAGAAACAGCAGCATCTGATGATGCTTATTGGAACGCTACAGAAGCATGGAGTGTAATTATGGTTATAGAAAAATTCCAACATGGTAGTGGAAGTGGTTTAGGAGATGCTTTATTTGTACAAGTTTATGATGATACTACAAATGGTTCATGGTCAGTAGATATTGCTGGAGATCATACTTGGAATAACTCATACGGAGAACAAGTTGGTGGTATTAGTGGATATTCTGATTTTAGTTATTCATCAAGTAATACAAAAAAAGGTATATTTTGTTTCCGTTGTGATGCTAACGGGTCAAATTCTGCCTATATGTTTCAACCATCTGGAAATAGCTCTTTTACAACTTTAGCTACTGCTAGTAGTTTACCTTCAAATTTACCTACAAGTGGGTTTGATAGATTATCTATTGGTAACTTTCATGGTACAACAGGTACAAGCCACGAATGGGGTGGGACTATAGCTGAAATTGCATACTATAAAGGTATCAGGGTTACTGATACTGAACTAGCAAGATTTTCTACATACGCAAAAAATAAATTTAATATCTAATGGCATTAACAAAAATACATTCAGTCAGCGTATTAGATGATTCTATTAAAGAAGCAGATCTAGACGTAAGTAATACACCCACTGCTGGACATTTTCTTCAGTACAAAGACAACAGTGACCAATTAACTTGGGCACAAGCGTCATCGCCAGAAGTGTATGGTTTTAACACAGACACAAACGGAAACTTAATAGTCACTACTACAAACGGTGGTGCCGATAATATCTCAGGTGCTGTTTATGCAGCATTTGAAGAGACTATTTTCGCAGCTACAGGTTTTACCTTTAGCGTAAACACAGACGGAAAATTAATCGCAACAATTTAAAATGGCAACATTAGATCTTGGCAAGATAAAACTTGTCAATAGAGGTACGTGGGCTAGTGGTTCAACCTATACTGCTGACGACATCGTACAATATACAGATGGTGGCATACTTTCTACTTACATATGTGTAGTAGCTAGTTCGCAAGGTCACACACCATCTTCAAGTGGTACCACACATGCAAGTTGGAACTTCTTAGCAAAAGGTGTGACCGACAATATACCTACTCAGTCAGGACAGAGTGGTAAATTTTTAACAACTAATGGATCAGCATTATCATTTGCAAGTGTAGAAGCATTTGTATCTGGTATGATATTAATATGGTCAGGTGCAGCTAACGCTATACCTTCTGGTTGGGTTTTATGTAATGGGTCAAACAGTACACCAGATTTACGAGGTAAGTTTGTTGTAGGTTACCATGATAGTAATGGTGATTACGATGTAGGTGATACAGGTGGTGCAGAGACAGTAACTCTAACAGAATCACAAATGCCTGCACACACCCACACAGCAACTACAAAAGGTACTGCTGGAAGTCACTCTTGGACTCAATTTGGTGCTGGTAGAAACGACTGGAACTATCCGGGCGAAAACTCCAGAGGATCAGCAACTACAGCTAGTACTGGTGGTGGTACTGCACACGAAAACAGACCTCCATTCTATGCCCTTTGCTACATTATGAAGACTTAATTATGAAATACAATTACAAACTTGCGAGAGCTTATTGCTATCCTTGTCTTCACGACTTTGTACAGGCTCATTATCCTTACGCATCAGGTGGTAATGCTACACAAAAAGCTGCCTTAGATGCACATATTGCATTAGTTGATGCTGCTATACCAGCAGATTCTACTCTATATACAGAAGCAGAAGTCATTGCAAAATTCGATAGTTTAAAAGATAATGCTGCTTGGATAAAAATGACTGACGAAAATTACTGGTATAAATCTGGATTCTAAATAGTGGACATACCCACCATTGTAATACCACCAATACAAAAAATAGAAACAATATCTATACCTTTACC